>JGI26465J51735_1000274_pt1 | contig 19560 bp, 21 predicted proteins | sample PerSpoBPS_BMetaG_FD_51735 | JGI IMG/M metagenome (IMG submission 51735) | reverse complement strand
TCGCCCCTTTATAAGGGGTTTATAAGGCAGATCTCGCTGTACTTTTGTCACCTGGTGCACTTGGTTTGTTTCCGCAAAAATCGTCCCACAAAAATTGTGAAAACCGCAACTTTTGACGGAGGCGCGTGAAGCGCGGGAGCAGGACTCGAACCTCCGTCGCCACTAAGGCGGCTGGACTGACCGAGGAGATGCGGGAAAGGATATCACCGGCCTAGAAGGGACAGGCAAATGTGGGGCTGACGTTCAAGAAATCCAAGTCGTTGGTTGAGAGCTCAAGGGCTCGGGTGCCACCGATGTAGCGGTCGAGTCCTTCACGACGGTGACCCAGATGATCAGGTTCGCCAACAGCGAGATCACGGTCTCCAAGAGGTTCGACGAGAGCAGCCTCAAGCTCTACGTGGCCCTCGGTCCCCAGAGGGCGGTGCTCACAACCACCGACCTTTCGGCGACTGGGCTGAGGAGGTTCCTCCAGGAGGCGATCAGGACGGCGAAGAGCACGCCTCCCAGCGACCTCTACGCACCCCTTCCTGCAGGGCCCTTCGGCTACGAGAAGCAGCTGCTCGACCAGAGGATGCGCGGCATCACCGAGGAGAGGCTCGTCGGTTTCGTCGAGGAGGCGGTCAACGAGGCGCTCAACGCAGGAGCCAGCCGCGTCGCAGGTACCCTCGTCCACAGGCGCGTCATGAGGAGGCTCGTCACGAGCGGAGGCGTGGAGGCCGAGGCGGTGAAGGACACGGTCGAGATCTCTGTGAGGGCATTCTTGGACGGAGAGTCGAGCGGCCAGTTCGCGGTCGGGACCGGCAAGCTCGGCGACTTCAACCCAGGGAAAGTGGGGAGGGAGGCGGGCGAGATAGCGAAGATGGCGAAGGACCCAGGCGAGGTGGCCGAGGGGAAGTACGACGCGATAATCGGACCCATGACTGCCGCCAACCTGATCGAGGAGGTGGGAAATATGGCCTCGGCATTCTACGTGGACAGCCAGTTCTCCTTCCTCACCGGAAAGCTCGGCGAGAAGGTGGCGTCGGATGCCTTCACGCTACTCGACGATCCCACGATCCCCGGAACCTACGGCTCCGAGCCCTTCGACGAGGAAGGGGTTCCGACGAGGAGGAAGCCCATAATCGAGTCCGGCGTCCTCAAGGGTTACCTCCACAACTCGGCAACGGCCAAGAAGTTCAACACCGAGTCGACGGGCAACGCAGGGATCATCGTTCCGTCGCCCTTCCAGCTCGTCGTCGAGGGAGGGAGCACGCCCTTCTCCAAGCTCATCTCCAAGGTCGACAACGGCATCTTCGTGACCAACGACTGGTACCTCAGGTACAGGGACGTCAGGAGGGGCGAGTTCTCCACGATACCGAGGGACGGGCTTTTCCTGATACGCCACGGCTCGATAGAGAGGGCGATCAAGGGCCTCAGGATCTCCGACAACTTCCTCAGGATCCTCTCGAGCATCGAGGACATGTCCGCCGAGAGGTACCCGATAGTGTGGTGGGAGGTGGAGACGCCTGTGATGGCTCCTTACCTGCTGGTGAGGGAGGTCAACTTCACCAGGCCTACCGCCTGAGCGAGCCTCCGCGTCTCGGCCCTTCAACATTCGACCCCGCGCGTAACACGGCAACACTCGGTTTTTGTTGCACCGAATGGTTGTCAATACGTGGCATGAGGCCCAAAATTGCCGTGATAGGATCGGGAAGGGTCGGAACGTCGGCCGCCTTGCACATAGGGCTGAGGGAGCTGGGAGATGTGGTCCTAGTGGACATAGTCCAGGGCCTTCCACAGGGAGAGGCGCTCGACCTGAACCACATGGCCGCGATCCTCGGGCTCGACGTCGAGTACACCGGAACCAACGATTACAGGGACATAGAGGGGTCGGAGGTGGTTGTGGTAACAGCCGGCTTCATCAGGAAGGCCGACATGACGCGCATGGACCTCCTCGTCAAGAACTCCGGGATCGTGAGGGACGTCTCGCTGAAGATCAAGGAGTACGCTCCGAAGTCGAAGGTNNTCGTNGTNACCAACCCTCTGGACGTCATGACGTATGTGGCCCTCAAGACGACAGGGTTCGAGCGCGAGAGGGTCATGGGCTTCAGTGGCCTCCTCGANGTGGGCAGGTACAAGACGCTGATAGCGAAGGAGCTGGGCGTCTCCTGGAACTCGATCGAGGCCCCNATACTAGGGGAGCACGGCGACTCGATGGTGCTGCTGCCGAGGCACACGTTTGTCGGCGGGAGGCCCCTCACATCGCTGCTCAGCAGNGAACGGATCGAGGCGATCGTGAAGGAGACGAGGGAGATGGGCGCGAAGATAATCTCGCTGAAGGGGTGGTCCGCCCACCACGCTCCCGGTGCAGGGGCAGCTCTGATGGTTGACGCGATAGTGAGGGACAGGAACGCCGTCATTCCCGTCTCGTTCTACCACATGGGAGAGTACGGTTTCGAGGGAGTCTGCTCGGTGGTGCCGGCGGTGATAGGGAGTACGGGAGTGAAGAGGGTGATAGAGCTGGAGCTTAGCCCGGAAGAGAGGGAGGCGCTGGTCAGGAGCGTCGAGAAGGTCCGTCAGGCTCAGCAGGAGGTTGACCGTCTGCTGGCTTCCGGTACTTCCTGACCATCAGCGCGTCGCCGATCACACCCAGCTCCACCTGGTCGCCGACGTCGACCCCCAGCAGCTCAGCCAACTTCTTCGGTATCGTTATCCTCCTCCCCGATATGACCTTCTGGATTAAGCCGCCGTTTCCGTTCTCCTGGGACTGCAGGTCGGTCTGGGACTGGGCGCCCTGGGCCGACTGCAGGCTAGGCGTGTTCGCCCCGTTCGCTGAAGGACCTCCGGAACCCCCCTCAGGAACTTTGACGGACGGAGCCGCAGACGGGCCGGACCTTCTGAACCTCCTCCGCTCGATCAGGTAGAGGGCTCCGAGGCCTCCGAGCCCGAGGGCCTGCGCTATCACGATGTTGCTGAAGACGTTCCTCTCCCTCAGAGCGTTGTCGAGCATCGCCATGAGGGCGTCCATCTGCCTTCCCCTCTCCTCTAGCGCACCGGTGAGCGAACCGATCTGCTTAACGGCCTCCTGATGGGCCGAGTCCAGCTGGGCATATCTCCTCTTGAGGTCCTCGTGGAGGGCCGTCAAACTGGCGTGCTGCTTCTGGAGCTCCGCGTATTCGGCCCTCAGCGTCTCCAGCTCCTTCTGCAGGGCATCGTACGCTTTTCTCAGCTCGGAGTTCGTCGCCCTGAGGGCCTCGTGCTGCCTCGTCAGGTTCTCGTAATCGTCCTGGAGCTTCGCATAACTCTGCTGGAGCTCCTGATACCTCGACAGGAGGCTCGCGTAGTCGGACTGGAGTCTCTCATACCTCTCCCTCAAGGCGTCGAGCCTCGCGTTCAGCGCCGAGACCTCTGACATCAACTCCGAGATCCTTGCCCTGAGCCTCTCCGCCTCCCTCCTCAGGTCGTCGACCGCAGACCTCAGCCTCGAGATCTCGTTCTGGGCAGCCGAGTAAAGTGCAGCCAGCTCGTCGTACGTGGTGTCCCTCGCAAGGCCCATGAGGAATGAGCTGACGAGCGTCAGCCTGTCCGAGCCGATATTGTACTCGATCGAGGTCCTCAGCACGATCACCCCGGTCGGGTGGGAGCTGGTCACGCACGCACCGACGATGCTGTTGGTGACAGGCCCAGGTCCTCCGCTCCAGTCGTCGACGACCTTCCCAGTGAAGAGCACGTAGACCGACGGCCCTGACCTCAGCTCGATCACCAGCGTCACGTTCAGGTCGCTCATCGCCGTTAGCGCGTTGACCTCTACCCTGACGTTGAAGCAGGTGCCCCTCTTCACCTCGCTCGGGTAGTTGAGCGTGACCGCGAGCTTGCCGTCGTCGATCAGCGAGTTGAACGTGATCGCGTTGCCTGCCGGCAGCAGGAGTGATCCGAGAAGCAGCAAAAGCGCGAATGACAGAGGATAGACCGATCTGCTCACACGGTTCACCTCACATTTCCGAAGCCGCTGCCGGATGTATATAGCCGATTTCCCCAGCTGGGCCGCGTAGCGGACGGACGCTCCGATACGTGCGGAACGTATCGTCAGATCATGTGGAGCACCCTCGCATAGGAAGGCTCGCCCATCAGCTCTCGCTCCGAGAGGAGCCAGGTCATCCACGTCAGCTCCGCCGGACGGTGACCTGTCGCTGCCGCAATCCGCTCTACCTCCCTCACGAAGGCGAAGTCGTCCCAGACCTCTTCGAGCCCAGCACGCCTCAGCAACGAGTTGATCACGCGCTTCACAACCTTGTCGGGCATCACCGTGTCCACGCCGCCCATCATCCTCAGGTACTGGTAAGTTACGAGGCCCACGCCCTTAACAGAACCTATGGGGTCGCTCCTCCAGCCCTCGAGGGTGCTCCGGGCGGCCCAGCTCCTGAGACGCTGGACGTCGTCCTCAGCGTCGAACGCGCTCAGCCTCCTAGCGACCTCCTGAGCCACCTCCCACGACCTCCTGTTCCTCCAGACACGCCGCAACGCATCGACGTCGTGCTCCGCGAGGTCACGGAGCGAAACCACCTCGCCGCTCTCCACGAAGAGCTCCTTGAACCTGATGACCGCAGGGACGACGGTCCTGAAGTAGGACATGCCGATGGAGGTGAAGGCCGCATCGACGACCATCAGCACAGCGCTACCTCCCCACCTCCTCGAACCGAGGCAACGGTCCACGAGCTCCACGACCTCAGGCACGGAGGAGAGGACCTCGTCGACGACCCTCTTCAGCTCAGCCACCGACATCCCGAGACCCCGGACCCTGAAGCTCCTTTGTCAAAGGCGCGGTGTTAATTTAAATGCCGATGCGGAGGACCGGATGAGGAAAAGGGATGTCCGGCAGGCAGATCAGAGTCACGTACGAGGACGTCCAGAGGGCCATAGAGGAGCTCTCTGTGCTTGAGCAGCTGATCGCCGACCTGCAGGCCAGGATAACTGCCCTGAACGCCTCTATCCTCGACCACGAGAGGGCCCTCGAGCTGATAGACTTCCTCTCGAGCAACCCGAGCGACCTGAAGGTCCTGGTGCCGATCGGAGGCGGTGGGCTCGTCGAGGCCGAGATCAGGTTCTCGGGCAGAATGAAGGTCAACATAGGGCAGAACGTCGTGATCGAGGCTCCGGTGGAGAGGTGCAGGGAGATAGTGAGCTCCAGGAAGGCGCTCATCGAGAGGTCGAGGTCCCAGCTGATCCAGACCCTCAACGCCTACCTCGAGAGGGCGGAGCTTCTCAGGAGCTTCCTCCAAAGGGTGCAGGAGGCCGTCTCGGCCGCCAGGCAGGCCGAAGAGGGAGGAGCGGGTCGTGCTTGAGGGGCTGAGGAGGGCCTTCAGGGGGCTCGTCGAGGCGGTCACGACGGAGGAGCTTACGGAGGAGAAGCTGGAGGAGGTCCTCGAGGGCTTCAGGCTCAACCTCATCGCCAACGAGGTCTCGGTCGAGGCATCGGACTTCATCGCTGAGAGGGTGAAGGGCGCGCTGAAGGGGAAGAGGGTTCCCCGATTCTCGGACAGGAAGGAGCTGATACTGGGAGCGCTAAGGCAGGCTCTGGAGGAGGTCCTGCTTGAGGCGGACCCGAAGGCTCTGGTCGAGGAGATCAGGCAGACACATTCCTCCAGAGGCGATCCGTACCCGGTGCTCTTCGTCGGCCCCAACGGAGGAGGGAAGACCACGACGGTAGCCAAGATCGCGCTCTACCTGAAGAGGAACGGCCTGACACCTGTGATAGCCTGCTCTGACACCTTCAGGGCCGCTGCGATAGAGCAGATGAGGACTCTGGCCGAGAGGGTAGGCGTGAGGTGCGTGAGCCAGAAGTACGGCGCCGATCCTGCCGCTGTGGCGGTCGACGCTATAGCCTCCGCCAAGTCGAGCAGGGCGCAAGTCGTCCTCATCGACACCGCAGGCCGGTCGGAGCTGAACAGGAACCTCCTCGAGGAGATGAGGAAGATCAAGAGGGTGGCGATGCCGAGGAGGGTGATCTACGTCGGAGACGCCCTGGCAGGGAACGCGGCCGTCGAGCAGGCTAGGCAGTTCGACGCCTACGTCGGTGTCGATTACGTGGTCCTGACGAAGCTGGACAGCGACGTGAAGGGAGGTACCGCGATATCGGTCTGTTATGCCGTCAGGAAGCCTATACTCTTCGTCGGGATCGGGCAGGACCTCGGAGACCTCGCTCCCTTCTCCAAGTCCGAGATAATTGAGCGCGTTCTGGGGGAACAGTCCTGAGGTTCAACGCTCGGCGCTGAGGAACCTGTTGGCTGCGTAGGACCCGAGGCCAGCGGCCAATAGGGCGAAGGCGGAGAGGTATGCGAGGTGGAACTGATAGGCGGCGAGGTCCACCGAGTTCCCGTACAGCAAAGCGCTCCTGAGGAGTTCGATCGTGTGCGTCAGGGGGTTCAGCGTGGCCAGAGGCTTCATCCAGTCGGGCATCAGCGTCTGCGGGTAGAGGGCTGTGCTGGTGAACATCAGTCGGAAGGTTCAGGAGGTTCGCCACGGCCATGTGGTACTCCCAACTCTTGAGCCGGAGGGTAATGGCGATGACCAGCGAGGAGAGCGAGACGGCGAGCAGGAAAATCGATGCGACGGCTCCAGCGACCAGCAGCGGCGAAGCGGGCGAGAGCCTCATCCCCAACGCCAGCCCCATCAAGAGCACCATTGTCGCCTGGACCAGGGCCCTGACGGAGGCCGCCAGCACCTTTCCCAGCACTATCGATGACCTCCTGATCGGTGCGACCAATAGCTTGTTCAGGAACCCGAGCCTCCTGTCCCAAGCGATCGACATGCCGCTGAAGACAGAGACGAAGAGGACGATCACCGAGACCATCCCCGTCGCCACGAAGGAGAAGTAATCGGTGCCGGGGGAGCCGAGGAACCTCGAAGCCATCTGGTTGAAGAGCGAAGCGACCACCTTCGTCGATTCAGGAGGCAGGCTCCTCAGCACCTCCTCTGGCACGTTGAAGAGGCCTGTCAGGTTGAAGGCCTTGCCGTACAGGCCCATCCAGAAGAGCGGCTGGATCAGGGCCATCAGCAGCAGAGGCGGAGACCTCACCCACTTCCTCAGCTCCCTCCCCATAATCGCCGATATCTCGCCTATCACGCTCTCACCCTCCTGATGTTCAGGCTCTGACGGAAGACCTCCTCCCAGCTTCCCTGCTCCTCCCTGATGCTCCGTCCTGTGAGGGCGATGAAGACCTCGTCGAGCGTAGGCCTCCGCATCTCTATGCGCTTGACGGTGACGCCCCTTCCGATCATCCTGCCCATCAGCTCAGGCAGGACCTCCTCTCCCCTCTCCACCCTAAGCGTGGCCCTGTTGCCTTCGATCCGGAAGTCCAGAACTCCTCTCACCTCCTTCACGAGGGACTGGACGTCGACGCCGTTCCCCTGAACCTCCAGCTCTATCACGTCCGACCCGTGGGCGGCCTTGAGCTCCCTCGGGCTCCCGATCGCCATGATCCTTCCCCTGTCTATCACGGCTATCCTGTCGCAGTTCGCGTCGGCCTCGTCCATGTAGTGCGTCGTCATGAGGACCGTCAGGTGCTCCTCCCTCACGAGCCTCCTGATGTAATCCCAGATGTGGGCCCTCGTCTGGACGTCGAGCCCGAGCGTCGGCTCGTCCAGGAAGAGGACCTTGGGCCTGTGTATGAGCGCTGCGGCGAGCTCGAGCCTCTTCCTCATCCCTCCTGAGTACGTCTCGACCCTCCTCCTCGCGGCCTCCTTCAGGTCCACCAGCTCGAGGACCTCCTCTATCCTCCTCTCGGCTACGTCCTTGGGCACGTGGTAGAGGGAGGCCATCAGCTTCAGGTTCTCGATGCCGGTCAGCTCGTCATCGACCGTCAGGTCCTGCGGCACCAGCCCTATGACGCTCCTGACCTTGGAGGTCTCGGTCCTAACGTCGTAACCCCAGACTTTGGCTGAACCGGAGGTCGGCCTGATCAGCGTCGTGAGGATGTTGATGGTCGTGGTCTTGCCGGCGCCGTTGGGCCCCAGCAGCCCGAAGATCTCCCCTTCCTCCACCGAGAACGAGACGCCGTCGAGCGCCACCACGTTCCCAAAGACCTTCCTTAGCCCCTCAGCCTCGATCGCCGCCAACCCCCTCACCCCTTTCCCATCACCCGGAGCACCTTGACCCTGGCCTCCCTCAGGACATCGGCCACCTCCAGAAGCCTCTCAGGCGGGAGGGTTGCATAGGCGTGGAGGACCGTCAAGGCGAGTGACCTGGCAGCGTCCATCAGCTCCGCCGCCTCTGCACCCATCACCTTCCTACCTTTCTCGAGCAGCGCCTCCAACTGATCCCTCCTTTCGTTGAGGAACCGGCGCCCCTCTTCAGTTATCTTGTAGAGCTTCTTGCCATCGACGACCTCCACCGTCACCAGACCCTCGTCCTCCAGCAGCTGGAGCGTCGGGTAGATCGCGCCAGGGCTCGGCGAGTAGAGGCCGTGGAAGCGGTCCCTTATCGCCTTGATCACCTCATAGCCCCTCTTGGGTCCGTCCGCCAGCGCCTCGAGCACCAGGATCCTCATGTCTCCCCTCGTCAGCCAACGGAGTCCGTGCCAGGGACCCGGCCCGAAGAACCACCTCATTCCGATATGTCGCGTAAACTCTGATTATATCAGGATATCGCTGGAAATCAGGCGAGGGGCCTGACACCGGCAGGCCAGTAAAGCAGGTGGAGGTTCCCTATGTGGACTCTTTTCAGGTGCCTTTTGGCGGCCCTGTAGCACTCCCAGACCTGCCTCTCCGGCGTCACCGGAACGTCGTCCATCTTGAAGTCGGGGTGGAAGACCAGGAGGCTGTAGGGTATGCGGTCGTCGAGGCTGGCGATGAACTCGGCTATCCGCTCAACTTCTTCCGCGTCCACGTAGTGCGGTACCAGCAGCGTCGTGGCTCCGAGTACCGGAGGTTCGGGCCTGGCGTCGAAGAACTCCCTGAAGACGAGCTCGAAGTTCCTGAGGGTCTGCTCGTTGCTCATCCCCGTCAGCGCCATGTGGACCCTTTCGTCGAAGGCCTTCAGGTCGAACTTTATGTTACCTCCGGTAATAGAGGAGAGCTCCGCAGCCCTCCTGACCAGTGCTGGGTTTCCGTCTCCGTTCCACTCCCAGCAGACCCTGCAGACCCTCTCGCCCTTCGACTCGACGAGGAGCCTCGAGGCGTTGATCGCGAAGGGCATCTGGGGCTCAGCGGAACCGCCGAACCAGCACCAGCACGTGATCCTCTTGTTGGCGAGCGTCAGGTCGACCAGCTCCCTCGCGGTAACTAGCTTGCCGCAGCTGAGGACCTTGTGCGTCCAGTTCTGGCAGAAGAGGCAGTTGAAGGAGCAACCGTAGAAAAAGAGCGCCAGGTTGTAGTAACCCATCTCAGGACCCTGCGCGACGGCGTACTTCGGATATCCGCATCCTGTGGCAGCGGGGCACCACCAAGCGTTACAGCAGTTGGTCACGTGCGGGTCGAGGTAGTAGTGCAAGAGGCCCTTCTCGGGGGTCGAGAGGCTCCAGAGCTTTCCGCCCTTTACTCCTCTGATGCCGCAGTACCCCAACTCTCCCTCGCCCATCACACACCTAGCAGCGCAAAGGTTGCATGGTATACCTCCGGGGGTCCTGGGAGGATCGGGAGGAAGGCCGAACTCGGCCCTGTAACGCCTGTGGTTGGAGAGCGCCACCTCGAGCGCCCTCTCCTCCCTTTCCTTCAAGCACTTTCTGCAGACGCCTATTGCCCTCGAGATGAGCGGCGACGTAACCCCGCAGACCGCACAGGTAGCCATGCCTCCCCTATAACTGGATCTGCAGGCGATCGGATTAGAGAATTTCGCAGGAATCACCTACGTGTCAGGCCTCGCAGATCGTTGTGAGGAGAACCCGCAGGCACTATGGAAAGGCCGCAGTACAGCTCCTACGTCAGGCCCTCCAGCTGGACTTCGGTCGCGTCCTTGACGTCCCTCCTCAGCCTCCTGCTCAGGGTCAGCACCAGCTCGGTCCTTACGGGGTTCAGGTCGGCGAAGACGTAGAAGGGTTTGCCGAGTTGGATGTAGGTCCCCATTTGGGTACGTCGCGCCTCAACGTTCATCGCCCTAAGGAGCTCCAGCACCTGCCCGAAGCTCGGATGGGTCGGGATCGCCACGACTAAGGGTTCGTACCTCGGATATTCCGGACGCCACTCGTAGACGACGTTCCTTCCCGGCTCGAACGATGCAAGCGTCTCGCTGTAAAAGATCTCGGAGGGGCCATCGGTGGTCGTCGGCCACCACGCCACCTCCCTCCTGACGCTCAGCTTGACGGCGCTGAAACCGCTCCCGCTCGAGGAGACCTCGACCCTCATCCCTCCAGGCACTCCGGTGAGTCTGGCAGACGCAAAACCCTCGCCCGAAGAGACGCTCAGGGTCCCCTTCGCCGCGCCCAGGGCCGCTCCCTCTGGAGGTGGGAGAAGCGCCATCAGCACCAAGTCGGGCCTGCCTCGTACGTCGACCTTGGCGCCTGCCGAGACCAGCGTCACCATCACGTTGTACTCGGAGACCATCCCCCTCGTTATCCTGTCAGCCCAGATCTGGACCTCCGCCTCTCTACCTGATGGCGGTTTTTGCGGCGCTCCTTCGCCCTCCAACGACTCGAGCTCCGAGTGCCAGACCACTCTCCCGAAAGGATCGAAGTATCCTCCGAACGAGTAGCGGAAGAGGCCGGTGCTGATCGATCTGGTTTCAAGCACCTGCCCGAACCTGAACCTTACTGTAACCAAGCTGCCCTCCTTCCAGGCCTCCAGCTCCTCGACTTCGTTTGCGAGGTTCAGGACCCTCAACGTAATGCGGGCCGATGGGTACGATATTGCGGTTGCGAGCGTTGAAGAGCAACAGGCGGGCCCGCCCGGATTTGAACCGGGGATCTGCGGCTTAGGAGGCCGCCGCCTTATCCAGGCTAGGCCACGGGCCCCGCATCATCCCAATCGAGGACCCTCTCATCAACCTTCACCTGTCAGCTCTTGACCCTCCTAAGAGGTGTCCGAACATGTTTACATAACGGGAACTGGGAAGCTGAGCGGGTTGGCGCAGGAGGAAGAAGTCAGGCTGCCGCCGCTGAAGGTCTTCCACCAGTGGGACCTCTCGCAGGTCGAGGTCAGGGACCCGGGTCTCAGGGCATACATCGCGCTCTCACCAGTGGTCTTGCCCCACAGCGGAGGGAGGCACGAGCACCGTCGCTTCGGGAAGGCAAGGGTCAACGTCGTCGAGAGGCTGGCTAACATGCTCATGAGGCCGGGGAAGAACGGCGGGAAGAAGCAGAAGGCGCTGCTGGCCGTCAAGAACGCCCTNCACATCATNNACCTNAGGACAGGCGAGAACCCGGTTCAGGTTTTGGTGCGGGCCATCGAGAACGCGGCACCGAGGGAGGACACGACGAGGGTCACCTACGGAGGCATCACCTACTTCAAGGCCGTGGACATCTCGCCCCAGAGGAGGCTCGACCTGGCCCTCCGTTGGATCGCCGAGGGAGCCAGGCTCAGCTCCTTCAGGAACGTCAAGACGATAGACGAGGCTTTGGCCGACGAGATCATCGCCGCTGCGTCCAACGACGTCAGGAGCTACGCGATCAAGAAGAAGAACGAGCAGGAGAGGATAGCCCTCGCCTCCAGGTAGCAAGAACCCTCCGGAACCTCCGAGTTCTACAGAGGTCTTAGAGACTTTCCTGCCCATCATTTACCTCAGTTCGTGTTTTCCGCAAAAAATCGCTCAGATGTTGCGGATAGCTAAAGGGTTAAAGCGGGCACCTTTTAACGGGTCGCCGTGGCATCGGCAAGGGCGTACGCTGGGATCGGCGCCATCGGCTTCGTGGCCCTTATCGACACATCGATGATCTCTCCGGTGATAGCATCATACGCCCTCTCGCTCGGAGCCGACGAGCTGACGGCCTCGGTGATCGCTGCCCTTTACTCGATGATCGCGATACCGATGAGCGCTGTGGCCGGGTTGGTGGTGGACAAGATAGGCAGGAGGAGTCCGCTCATCGCAGGGCTGGTGGCCGATGCGGTCGTGATGATCGGCTACCTCTCCTCTTCGTCGCCCTTCCAGCTCCTGCTGTCCAGGGCGGCCCACGCTGTTGCGGACTCCTTCGTCGTGCCCTCTGCGCTCGCGGCGATCGGTGACACCTTCCAGCAGGCCCTCGGCAAGACTCTTGCGTTCTTCTGGACCTTCGTGGCCCTCGCCATCGTAGTAGGATCCGGCTCGGCGACAGCCATCGTCTCGAGGTTCGGGTTCTCGGGCGTCTTCGCTACGGTTGCGGTCCTCATCGGAGTCGTCGCCGTCTACTCCCTCATAGCGAAGCCCTTGACCCTGCAAGGAGGAGTCGTCAGCGAAGGCAGCGGAAAATCCAACACCGTATTCGGTTTCGCCGTCACGGTCGCGGCCGCATCGCTCTCGATGATGGCCCTCTACCTCGTGATAGGTGGCGTCGTGGGGACCCTTCCATCTATTCTAGTGAGAGTTGCTGGAATGGAGGAGAGGTTTGCAGCGGCCCAGATCGGGATCTTCATGGCCCTCTCAACCGGCCTCTCGATACCTTCGTTCTTCGCCTCCGCCCGGATAGCGGACAGGTACTCGCCGTTCAGCTCCCTCCTTATCGGCCTCATCGCGGTCTCGATCAGCTCGGCCCTCCTCCAGCTGGGCGTCGAGACGTCCGTGCTGAGGCTGGCGGCTGCTCTGGTCTTCTCTGTTGCGCTCGGCTTCGTCTTCCACGGATCGAGCCACGCGGTCCTCCAGCTGCCCAAGGAGGTTAGGGGAAAGGCCTCTGGGATCCTGAACGCCTTCGGGCTTTTGGGGGTCGCGGTCGGAGCTCCCCTGACTGCCATCGTAGCGGCCTCGGGGATTCTGACCGGCCCCTTCGGGACGCTGGCGTTGGTGGCTCTCCCCGTGATCGCCCTCGTCGCATACGCTGGTGGACGGATGAGGGTCAGCGCACTAACCGTCGGGCCGTAACCCAGAAGATAAGCGGATATACCGCGCATGAACACTCAAAACGGCATGGGGACCAGCATCAGCAGGGACCAGATCGAGGCCTTCATCAGGATGTGGCTCGAGGCGGTGGAGCAGGAGAAGGAGAGGACCGGCCTCCCCATCATACGGGACGAGAAGACCGGTGACCCGCTCTTCTTCGACCAGCGCGAGCTCAGGCTCAGGTACCTCATTCCAGTCAAGAGGATCCAGCCCTTCTTCGAGGGCCTCCAGCGCGGCCAAGTGCTCTACACCGTTTGCAAGTCGTGCGGATCCAAGTACTTCCCGCCGCAGGCCGACTGCTCGAGGTGCGGTGGCACTGACATGGAGTGGAGGCCGATCGAGGGACCTGGTAAGCTTCTGACCTACACGGTCATCAGCGTCAAGCCCACCAGCTTCATGCACTACGAGGACTACGTCGTCGCGATTGCGAGGATGAAGGAGGGGTTCAACGTCCTCGCGTGGCTGAAGGTCAAAGACCCGAAGCAGATCAAGGTCGGGATGGACGTGAGGCTCGTCGTCGAACGGAGGATGCCGGAGAATTACCTGACGTACGCCTTCGTCCCCGCCGAGTCCCAGTGAGCGCGCGGAGCGGTCCGGTCGATGATCTCCTTCAAAGAGTTCAGGGAGGCGGTCGAGTCGGCGGTTGAGGTGCTCAGGAGGGAGGAGGCGCTCATCAGGTTAGAGCGCAAGAGGGTCTTGGTCGTCGGTGACCTCCACGGCGACCACAGATCCCTTGAGGCGGCCCTCAAACTGCTCAGCGAGTACGACGCGGTCGTCTTCCTCGGCGACTACGTGGACAGGGGGCCTGAGCAGCTCGAGGTCTTCGTGGACCTCCTCAGGGCTAAGGCCGAGCACCCGGAGAAGGTCGTGACTTTGAGGGGTAACCACGAGACCACGCAGATGAACCACCACTACGGCTTCTACGACGTGGTGACGAGGCGCTTCGGTCACGGAGCCTTCGGCCTCGTCGCTTCCCTCTACTCGGAGCTCCCCATCGCCGCGGTCCTCAACAACTCCCACCTCCTCGTCCACGGAGGGATACCGATGGGCCCCACCTCGCTGGAGGAGTTGATGCCGCTCAGGAAGCAGGGCGAGGACCTGGAGGACGACAACGTGATCCAGATGCTCTGGAACGACCCTGACGAATCGATCGAGTGGTTCGGTCCGAGCTGGAGGGGCCCGGGGATATACAGGTACGGCCGCTCGGCCACGCAGAGGTTCCTCAGCAACTCAGGGCTCAAGTGTCTCGTCAGGGCCCATGAGCCGGCGGAGGAGGGCGTGACGGAGCACTTCGGAGGTCTGGCCTACACCGTCTTCTCGTGCAGGCATTACGGGATATCGCCGGCAGGTCTCGAGCTCGAGGGCGACTCCAAGCGGAGGGTCAGCTTAACGTAGGGATCGGCTTCACCAGCTCGTTCCTCACCATCTCCTCGAGGACCCTCCTCGCCCTCGCAATTATGGCCCTTGCCCTCTCGACCTCCTCCTCATACGTCGTCGGAATCCTTGCCATGCCGTTCCTCGAGAGCCATTCGGCCACAGCAGCTGCGACCCTCGGGTAGACCTCCCACTCCTCCATCGTCGGTATGATGTAATCGGGACCGATGCCCTTCTCCTCGGCGAACCTCGCCAGCTCCACCGCGGCCGCTATCGCCGACTCGTAGGTGATGCCCTTCGCCCTCACGTCCAGTGCGCCCCTGAAGACCGAGGGGAAGACGAGGCTGTTGTTGACCTGGTTGGGGAAGTCGCTCCTCCCCGTCGCCACCACCGCCGCACCGGCCTCCTTCGCCTCCCAAGGCCATATCTCGGGAACAGGGTTGGCGAGCGCGAAGACGATCGGGTCCTTCGCCATCAACTTGATGTGCTCNGGCCTGACNACNCCNGGTCCTGGCCTGGAAGCGGCTATCAGGACGTCCGCGTCCACCAGGGCCTCCTCCAGCCCCCCTTTGACCCTCGACCGGTTGGTCCTTATGGCGAGCTCGTACTTCCACCTGTTCCTCAGCATCAGCGAGTCCATGTCCTCCCGCTCGGCGTGGAGTATCCCCTTCGTGTCCACCAGTATCATCTCTCCAGGATCGAAACCGTACTTCTCCAACATGATGGCCGTGGCGATGTTGGCGGCCCCAGCACCGAGGAGCACTATCCTCGTCCCCCTGACAGACCTGCCCGTGACCTTCAGCGCATTTATCAGGGCGGCGAGCGTGGAGGCAGCGGTACCCAGCTGGTCGTCGTGCCACACGGGTACCTCGAGCCTCCTCGAAAGCTCCTCCAGTATCTGGAAGCACTCGGGTGAGCTGATGTCCTCGAGGTTGAAGCCTCCGAAGGCCGGCTCAAGGGCCTCAGCGACCTCGACGAACTTCTCCGGCGTCTCGGCCCTGATTGGCAACGGTATCGCGTCCACACCGCCCAAGTACTTGAAGATCAGCGCCTTCCCCTCCATCACGGGAAGCGACGCTTCTGGCCCTATGTTCCCGAGCCCCAGGACCCTGCTGCCGTTGGTGATCACAGCTATCGTGTTCCATCGGCTCGTCAGGTTGAAGGACTCGTCCTTGTTCTGGGCTATCGCCCTCGAGACGGCCGCCACTCCCGGCGTGTACCAGATCGCGAAGTCCCTCAGCGACCTCACAGGGACCTTCGGAACGGTCTCGATCTTGCCGCCGTAGAAACGGGACAGCTTGACTGCGAGCTCCGAGTAGTCCTCAGCCGTGTCCAAACCGCCAACACATCCTCCTCGCAATTGAAAAAAGTAGCGCAGAACCCCCAACGTCCTGAAGTCTTCGCCCGACCCTTCGCCGATGACGACGACCCTCGCCCGGTCCTACCGTCGTATTGTTATCGGTCGCCGCGCATAAATTGGTATAATGTCCCAGAAAGGGCCGCCTCTCCGGATGGGCATCAAGCTGAGGCGGAGCAGGGAGGAGAAGATAGAGAGGGTGACGGTTGGTCTGGCGATCGTGAGGGACAGGATGGAGCGGAGGGTAAGGGAGATGACCAACAGGTCGAGGCAGCTCTTCGAGCAGGTGGTAGCGGCCAAGATGGAGGGAGACGAGGAGAGGGCAGCAATCCTGGCGAGCGAGCTCCACCAGCTACGGTCGATGCTGAACGTGGCGATAAGGAACCAGCTGATGATAGAGGCCGTCGTGAACAAGCTCGAGACGATCAGGGACATCGACGAGTTCAGGAAGTTCATAGGGCCCATCAGGTCCCTCGTCTCCTCAGTCGCTCCCTCGATAAGAGGTGTGGCACCCGAGATAGGCCACCAGCTCCAGACGGTCCAAGAGCAGCTGGAGGACCTCTCCTTCGAGATCGGGACCGTCCCGAACCTGTACCTGCCGCCGATAGAGCCCGACGAGGAGGAGGTGAGGAAGATACTGAAGGAGGCCGCCGAGGTGGCGGCGAGGAGGCTCAGGGAGTCGACGCCTGAGCCTCCGTGACCTATGGGCCTACGAACGAGAAAAGGCCAAGCGGCTTATGGGTTCTCCTACGGGATCTTCGCTAGTTCCTTCTTGATCTCCTCGTAGTCAGGCTCCTTCGTCGGGTCCTCCGAGATCCACGCGTACCTCACCACTAGGTCCCTGTCGAGTATGAAGACCGCCCTCTTCGCCACCGAGTAGCCCTTCATGCCGATGAAGTCCTCGTGGACGCCTCCGTACTTCCTCGACACCTCCCTGTTGTAGTCGGAGAGCAGTGTGAAGTTCAGTTTGTTCTGCTCGGCGAAGGCCTTCAGCGTGAACGGGTCGTTGACCGAGATGCCTATAACGGTGGCGTCGAGCTTGTTGAACTCGCTCATCCCGTCCCTGAAGGTGCACATCTCCTTCGTGCAGACCGACGTGAAGGCGCCAGGGAAGAAGGCGAGGACGACCTTCTTGCCCTTGAACTCGCTCAGCCTCCTCAGCTTCCTGTCCTGGTCGAAGAGCTCGAAGTCCGGAGCCCTGTCACCCACCTTGACGGTCACGCCCGCCCATCGAGGGCTGAGGATATCAACTCAACCCCAGCACGCACTTTCACGACCTGAGGCCCAGATAGATCCTTCCCAGCTCCCTGTTCTCGAGGAGGTCACGGGCTGGGCCGTCGTAGATGAGCTGACCGCTGACGAGGAGCTGCGCCCTGTCGCCGTGCTCGAGGGCCCTCAGCGCGTTCTGCTCCACCAGCAACACGGTGATCTTAAGGTCGTCCCTCAGCCTCACGATCTGCTCGAGGACTAGCTTCGCGAACTTCGGCGAGAGGTTCGCCGTTGGCTCGTCGAAGAGCATCACCTTAGGCCTCCTGATCAGGGCCATGGCCATCGCGACCAGCTGGCGCTCGCCTCCGCTCAGGGATCCGGCCTTACGGCTCCAGTACTTCTCGACAACGGGGATGAAGGACTTGACCTCCTCGACCCTCTCAGCGGCGAGGTCCCTCGGCATGCCGTAGGTCGCCATCATGACGTTCTCCCTGACAGTGAGGTTGGCGAAGACGTTGTCGGTCTGTGGGAGGTACGCTATCCCGAGTCTGGAGACGAAGTGGGGAGGTTTCCCGGTGATGTCCCTTCCATCGAAAACGATCCGGCCCTTGAAGACCTTCGTCAGACCGAAGATCGTCTTCAGCAGCGTCGACTTCCCGGAGCCGTTGGGTCCTACGATGGCCGTTATCAGGTCGCGGTGGTAAGTGGTCGTTATGCCGAAGAGGACGTGGAGCGGCCCGTAACCGGCCTCCAGGTCCTGGATCGATATCACGTCAACCACCCAGGTACGCCTCTATCACCTTCGCGTTCTCCAGAACCTCCGACGGCCTCCCCTCAGCGATGACCCTGCCGTTGAACATGGCGTAGCAGTGCTCCGTGTACTTCATCGCCAGCTCCAGCCTGTGCTCCACGATCAGGAAGGTCACGCCCAACCTGTCCCTGATCCTCACGAGGTTCGAGAAGAGCTCCTCGGCGAGTGCGGGGTTGACGCCTGCGGCCGGCTCGTCGAGCAGGAGGACCTTGGCTCCGCTCATCAGCGCCCTCGCTATCTCCAGGAGCTTCATCTGGCCCCCGCTGAGCTTGTAGGCCTCCGCGTCCCAGAGGTGGTCCAGCTTGACGAGCTCCAGTATCCTGAAGGCCCTCTCCACCAGCTCCTCCTCGTACCTCAGCCACGCAAGCCTTTTGAGGATCGAGCTGAGGAAGCCCTCGCCAGGGTTGGAGCCGTCCGCCACCATCACGTTCTCCAGGACGCTCAGCCTGAGGAAGGGCTGGGGTATCTGCCAGGTCCTGAGGACACCCAACCGGTAGATCTCGTGGGGAGGCTTCCCGGTGATGTCCTTTCCGTCGAGGAGGATCTTCCCTGAGTCGGGCTTGAGGACGCCGGAGATAACGTTGATCAGCGTCGTCTTCCCTGAACCGTTGGGGCCTATCAGCAGCGACATCGAAGAAGGTCTCACCTCCATGTCCACTCCGTCGAGCGCCCTAAGTCCTCCGAAGGTCTTGACGACTCCCCTGACCGTTATGCCGATCCCAGCCATAGCCGAATCCCTGCTGTGGTTGCTGGAAAAATGTGGGGAGAAGAGGATAAAAAGTTCACCAACCGTTTGCGGCGCTACAGCGAGAACCCTGGAGACCAGGTGAAGACTCCAGTTGCGAAGCTGTAGACTCCTGCCTTCACCCACTCGTACTTGTCGCCGACCCTTTGGACGACCCAGAGGTCGTAGTCGGCACCGGCGAGGTCACCGGCCTTGTTGAGGATTACGGGCCCTATCGAGCCGTAATAGCTCCTCGCGACCTCGGGCATCACCTTCCTGATCAGGTCGGCATCGACCTTCTGGACCTGCAGCAGCGTCAGGGCGTAGACCCAGAGGATGTCGTATGCAGCGTAAGCATAAGAGTCCGGCTCCCTGCCCAGCTTCTGCTTGACGTAATCCCTCACCCTCTTCGACTTCTCGTTCTCTGACGGCGCGAAGATCGGGTTCACCCACTTAGTGTCTGCAACGAACTTCGCCGCCTTCGGGTCCTGGAGGATCTCCGCCAGCTGCGCGGTGCCGTCGCTCCCGAACCACCTCACCTTCGCCAGGTCAGGATAATCGGCAGCGGCGCTCATGAAGGCGACAGCTTCGCCGAAGGCGACGTACTCGATGAAGATCTTCTTCGGATCGACGCCCTGGTTGATCAGCTTCTTCACCGTGTCAGCGAGGGAGGCTACCTCTGCGGAGAACTCCTTCTTCTCGGGCGCATACCTGATCTCGCCAGCTATGGTGAGTCCAAGCTTCTTAGCCTCATCGCTGGAGGTCCTGTAAAGGCCGTCGCCCCAGGCATCCCCTCTCCAGACGTAGATGATGTGGGTAGCACCCAGAGCCTTCGCAAGCCTCGGTCCGATCGGGCCCTGGATGGTGTCGTCTGGGCAGAACCTCAGGACGAAGTCGTCAGGTATAGCAAGGTCGGGTGCCGTCGAGGACTGGCTCACCAGCAATATCTTGTTGGCGTCAGCGTAACCCTTGATCCTCCTGATCTCGGCGCTGGTCTGAGGACCTACTATCAGCGTTATCCCCCTCGCGTGGAGGCTCTTCAGCTTTGCGTCAGCCGTCTCCGGCTTGGTCTCGGTGTCCTCGATTACCAGCTTGATGGTGAACCCGGC
>JGI26465J51735_1000265_pt1 | contig 19790 bp, 24 predicted proteins | sample PerSpoBPS_BMetaG_FD_51735 | JGI IMG/M metagenome (IMG submission 51735) | reverse complement strand
ACCGGTAAACCCAACTAAGATCAATATAAATGATGTTGAGAATATTTTCTTCACAAGTGTTGCTATCAATACTCATAGGGGCTGGGTGCACATAGATCTTGGGCCTTCTAAGGAGTTCTACAAGCTCTTGGCTAGGGGTTTTAAGCCGAAATCCCACGCAAAGATTAAGCTTGATAGGAAGAATAGGAGAGTGATATTCCACCTATCCCTCGAAAAAGAGGTCGAGATCTACAGGCAAAAGGATATTGTAAGCCTGTTGATGTTAATGAGAACTCAGTAGCAACTCTCTACGAGGCATTAGCAGTAATCCTAGAAACAGATCTTGCAGAGACAACCCTGGGCTATAGCTATAGGAAGGAGAGTATTCAGAGGAGAAATGGATCTGGTAGCAGGGAGGCTAGGAAGGCCATGAAGAAGCTTAAGGAGGGGAAGAAGAAGAGGGACTATAGGTGGAAGACAGCAAACATGATAGTAAGGGATGCCATGAGGACGAGAGGAGTGATAGTTATCGAGAGAATCACGGGAGAAGATATAAGGGTTATGATCGCTAGATATAGGGATAGGCAGTTGAGGCACAGGATGTATCAGAGTGCTTTGAAGGGAGAGCTGAGTGCGATAATAGATAAGGCAAGGGAATATGGTGTGCCAGTATTAATGGTGGATCCCAGGAATACATCTAAGATCTGCCCAATACACAATGCCTTGATAGAATATGGGGAGGATAGAATAGGGATCTGTAGCAAAGGTGGTGAGAGGTGGCATAGGGAGGTAGTTGCATTGATAAATATATATTTTAAAGCCCTCGAAGCCCTTTTGGGCAATGCCTAGAAGGGCTTCGGGTTTAAGCCTAGATGGGAGCCCCTTTCCTCTGGGCTTAAAATCCACCCATGAGCCCATAGAGATCCCAAGATCTCTGTGGGGGAGGTGGAAGTCCCTCGACGACCACAGGGATATCATAGAAACCCTGTGGATCAAGAGGCAAAACAATCCAAAACAAATTAATATCAGTGATAATCAATGATCATCGAGCAACAAGCGGAGCGATAAAGGCGGATCTGTAGATTAGGGTCACCCCGAGCTGGAGGAGCCCAGTGATACGGATCCCAAGGAATCCTGAGGGCGTTGAAGCCAGAGAGGAGGGCTTAAAATCAAGTCCAGTGAAACCCGAACTTATTCTTACTCTTCTTAGTTTCATATAGATTTTTAAGGATAGAACTATGATTTGAAGATAAAGAGAGAGATCAAAGGGAAAGAAAGATATATTCAATGTGTAGGGTTTCTCCACATCGACTAGCCGGAGGAAGCAATGGAAGCGGAGCTGTGAGCTGGAGTATCCTGTATGATTGAGACAACGGCACCTGCAACCTGTAATAGGAAACCCTCTTTTAAGGCTGAGAAGCGTTACTGTTCTGAATCTAGCTCAGATGGATCTCAGGAAAGCTTTGGAGACTGAATTTATAACTCTAAAATGACACCCTCTCCCCGTTCTAAAGGGAGATCTTTTTCTGTTTATATATGTTTATACCCGTGGCTCTGTTTTATGCTTATGCCTGGCTCTCAGTTCTGGTTTGGATATATATTTAGAGACCTGGACTTTTTCATAATTTATACGCTAGTCTTCGAGAATTCCTAGGCTTCTTATATATTCTATATACTCTCTATCTGCTAGAAGCTTCTCATACGCATCTGTAAGGTCTTTGCTGCCGATAACGTAATCGCTTAGATACTTTATAGAGTGTTTAACAGCTTCTGGCGCGTGTTTCTCGTCTAGGTAGCCTATGGCAATCATTTCAAGGATTTCGGGGGGTGTTGGGATCAGCCTCCAAAGCTTTCTAGCCTTTCTATACTCTATAGAGCTCAGTATCTCCTTATATCTTACATAGCCGTCAGCAACGACTACACCTGTTTCAGGGATCTCGGGAACCTTTCTTCTCATGGGCTTGAAAAATTCTATCCACGGCCTAGGATCTATTCTCTCGCTCAAACTGATCCTAGCCCTTATCAGTAGAGAGGCCAGTTTATAAGCATTAGTCTCGAGAGACCCAGGATCTATATCCTCTTCATAGCATATAACATCCCTATCCGGCATATCTAGGGTAAGCCTCGGAATTTCCTTAATAACAGGCCACCAGATCCTAGCTAGGGATTGGTTGAGGTATTTTAGCGATATATCAAGCAGATCCTCCCTCAAAACCCCAATAGCCCTATATACAAGATCCCTACAGAGACTCCTTGGCAGGGGAAGAGCAACAATGCCATAGCTAGCTATTAGATTTCCAAGCTCCTCTCCAAGCCTCTCCACAGCCCTCTCAATCCTCGGTATACCAATAACTATTTCAGCCATATTACCTAAATAATAATTCTCTAAAATGGGATTTAAAACCCTCGGACTAATAACTCAACCTATTTATATCCCCACATGAATAAGGAGAGCCCTAACATTCAAGATTTTACCTTAATCTTAGAATAATATTCATTCCTCTTCTTATATGTTTTCGACACCTTTTGCATCCCCATGCCTAGGTATTACATCTCCTCGGCAAAGGCCTGTCTAGAGAGTAAAAAATAAACACATTCTAAGTATCAACGAAAACAATCCACAAAAATATAAATAATTATAAATATATCCTTGCACAAAAAGAACGAAGCTTTCACCCATAGCCGCTTGTCCCTTGATAGTTGTTAGTTGCCTCTGGTTTTCTTTTATTTGGGGTTACTGTGCTTCTTGATCCACAGGGTTTCTATGGCATCCCTGTGGTCGTCGAGGGACTTCCACCTCCCCCACAGAGATCTTGGGATCTCTATGGGCTCATGGGTGGATTTTAAGCCCAGCGGAAAGGGGCTCCCATCTAGGGATAGGCCTAGAACCACGAAGCCCTTCTAGGCATAAAGGGCTGGCTTAAAACCCCTGGCCAGTAGCTTGTAGAACTCCTTAGAAGGCTCAAGATCTATGTGCACCCAGCCCCTATGAGTATTGATAGCAACACTTGTGAAGAAAATATTCTCAACATCATTTATATTGATCTTAGTTGGGTTTACCGGTTTCCATACGTGGTCATCAACTAGCCATAGGCTAACACTATTGATCCTCGGCACTAGTATGCCACCCATCATCTCAAGATCTAATTGATTCCAAGCTATTTCCCAAGATCTCCTCCAGAGATATCTCCTGATTCTCCTACTCCTAAGATCCTTTTTCCCTAGACCTAGATGCTTAACCAACTCATCGAAGATCTCTCTAGAGTATTGTCTAGCCTTATTCCTCCTAAGAGAGGAAACCCTTTCAACAGCATCCTGGCATAAGCCATGTATGTAGTGGGATGGTATATTTGGATAGATACTCCTTAGCTCGTGGTACTTCTCATTCTTGAGCCTGTAGTAGCTCTCGATAATATTCCTAGATGCGTGGGTTAGCACATCTCCAAAGCATCTTGCTATATATTCACGATCTCCTCTAATACCCTGAATTCTTTCTTAGATAACTGCTTTGAGGGTATAGCAGCGGTTCTACTAACAACTATCCTATCGCCTGGCTTGACAATTCATACCCACTTCTTTTCGCTTTTCTTCTTCCTAGCCATTATCCCTAGACCTCAGCAGCCTCTTCACAAATCTAGTTAACAATAAAAGAACATAGAAACATCCCCGCTATTGTGAAAAAAGGAGATCGAGAAGAACATATGATCAAGAGATTGTAATAGATCCATATAGAAAAGATCCTGAGGAATCATCACGAAAGATCCCGGGATAGACGCGATCAAAAATTTGTGGTATATAAGCATAATGCCTATCAACTACAAGGATCATAACCAGATCAAAGCTTAAATATCAGAAGCTTTACAATATAGAGCCTTAGCAAAAAAGAAACAAAGCCCCTAAATTATCTACTATAGAACCGAAATTAAACATATAGCATGTAATATTCAGACTTTTCTATTCTACCAGTTATGGGATCCACTTTGAGCCCGAGGGTTTATAGGGTATCAACTCCTATGACTGGTGTAGCATTCTCAAAAGCTAATATTCTTAGGGGACCCTTTCTGCCCTCGATCTCCCCTTCAGCTATGAAAACCCTGGCCTTTACAATCCCACCGTCGCCAAGCTTGATGTCAACTGTAAATGGTGTTTCGATGAAGTGCTTCTCAGCAACGTCTAGAGGCATCACTGTGAATGAGACCCCTGTATCAATAAGAATTTTCTCAAACTCGATCTCAGTCTTCTCCCTAAATCTAGCCCTAACGAAGACGTGACCCAAACTTATCCCCCTTATCCCTCAGTTAGAGGTATATGCTTCTCCTTATAGCTTTATTATGACCTCCTCTCTGCCCTGGAAGGTGAGGTTTTTAGCTGTAAACCTGAATGAATGGGAGGCTCTATGAAATGCCTAAAAAGAGATTGAGGTTCCCTGTCCCTCTAAGCGAGGAGGGGTTATAGGCATTGGCGACGAGCCGAGGCCAGGGGCTGCTGGAGTGATTAAGTATCTCCGCTCGAGGGGCTATAGGGTTATTATGCTCACAGGCGATAAGGAGGCAACCGCCCGGGCCATAGCATCTAGGATCGGGATTGAAAAGGTTATAGCGGAAGCCTCTTCAGAGGATAAGGCCAGCGTGATAGATGAGAAGAGAGGGAAAAGGAGTAGCTATGGTGGGCGACTGCATAAATGATGTCGCATCTATCAGCAAAGCGGATCTAGGGATCGCTATGGAGGGAGGAACGGACATAGCTAGAGAAGCAGGAGACGTAGTCCTAGTAAGAAACAATCTCAGAGGTATAATAGATATATTCAGCTTCGCCAAGGCAATCAGAAGAAAAATCTATCAGAACCTCTTCTGGGCATCCATATATAACATAGCGCTAATATCAATAGCCACAGAAACCCTATATAATCATAATATCTACCTAAGACCAGAACTCGCAGGACTCGCCATGACTATGAGCAGCATCTCAGTAACCCTCTCAGCCTAAACACTAAGAAGATGAAGAACAGCAGTACCTAGAGAATCCGCATACAGGCTAACCCCTGCTATTCTGCCACTAATAGCATTATGATACCCTCCCCGCCCTAAAGGACTGGTTTCTATGCTGGGATCTCGGGTGTTAGCCTCTGGAGAGGGATTAATGGCTTTACACCATTATGTGTTACCAAATAGCTCTCAATCTTCCTAGCTATCCTTATCCTATATCCTAGCCTTCTTGCTATGTTCAGCGCAGCATTTATGTCCGCATTGATCTTCTTCCTAGTCTTTATACAGATATACAGCCCTCTGTACACTCTACCGTTCTTGTGTTTCGCCCCACATATTGAGCATTTCTGGCTAGTATAGTCCTCAAGAATTATCTCAACATCAATACCATATTCCATGAATATATTAACGATCCACAGAAACTATCTTCCTAAACCATCATGTATTAGCATTATACTCATTGCCATTATCCTGTGAAAGCATATATAGATATCCAATGTATAGCTTTTTAACACCTCTTCTATATAGCTCATCAGCCAGAAACCTGGTCGATATTATATAGAGATGCCTAAGCCTCTCATCCCTTTTATACATAGCATAGATATTTCTCATGATAGTATATCCATGTTGATATGCCAAGCCTCCTAAGCATATCCCTAATAGACTGATATGTAGCTATCTCCCTCTTCCACCAATAATACTCAGACTTGATAGACCCGCCCTTAACGAGCAAAGCTGATCCATTTGTAGTTACTGCAGCGAATAGGTTATTAAGACCCATATCCATGAAAGCTTCCTTATCCCCTAAGGGATCCCTCTGCCTAATACTCCTAGTATTTATGATCCTCTGCTTCTTCTTTTTCCTCTCCTCCTCATCATCATATATGGACTTTACATAGCCCCTTAGATTCGATCTAGCAGGCTCAACACCAACCTCTATTGGTATGTATGCCTGCCACCTACCAGCCCCATATATGATCTCAAGCCTACCCTGCTTACCCTCCCACCTAATCCTACCAACATACTTTATTTTGAGGTCGAAGTCTTCGAGTACTATGTCAACACAACCTATGACTACGTTAACGTGCTAGGCCGATATAAAAAATAAAATAGGAGGATAAGAGGCAGACATAACCCCGCTGACAGTATTTCCACTGGCGAGCTAGGACTGAGCCCGGGTTCATTGGCTTCACCCCATCCAATGGGTATCTGTTGAGCCTAACGCCACGGAGTTTTCCCTCTAAGAACCCTAAACGCCTTCTGAAATTGTTTTTTGGTTTCATATAGTTCATAAGGTTTAGTGGCAAATTCTTCATGAAACCCTCACGATGTGGATGGGGTGGAGACCCAAGCGGGGCTTATACAGATACTGAGGGGTAGAGGAGAACCAAGGCGCGGGATTTCCCCACAACAATGATCCTGGGGAAGCAATGAAGGAGGAGCTGTAGGCAGGGGTCACCCTGAGCTGGTGGACGCAGATGATGTGGCTGGGTGGTGAAAGCTCCGCACATGCAATGAAGCCAATGGGTGAGGGCTTGGTAAACACTGAGTCTAATGAACCTAGACCCATTGGGTATCTATACGCGAAAGGATTATATTCATCGAGTGAGCTTATAGTAGTTTGATTTTGGAAGGGGTGTTAGTTTCTATAGAGCTATTCTGGCGATAGCTTTGCTAGGCTCTCTACTGTTTTTCTAACGGCTTCTCTGCTGCTCATGCTGGGTTTCCAGCCTGTTTCCCTCTCGATCTTGGATATGTCTAGTAGCATTAGTTTGACGTCGCCTGGCCATCCTCTCCCATCTTGTGCTGGTTTGTATATGTATTTGATGTTGCTAAGCCCCATGGCCCTTATGACTTCATCTGCTATTTCTGTGACTGTTATCCAATCTCTGTTACCTATATTATAGATCTCTTCTCTAGCCCCGTTGCTCAGAATCTTTTCTAGAGCAGCTATGGATGCCTCTACAGCGTCGTTAATATATAGATAGCTCTTCCTCTGTGAGCCGTCTCCAAGTATTTCCAGGCCCTCCCTGTCTCTCGATAGCTTTTGGATGAAGTCATATATAACCCCGTGCCTGAGTCTAGGACCAACTATGTTTGCATATCTGAGTACGAGGCACCTGATCCCGTATAGTCTTGAATATGTCTGGCAAAGGATCTCGCCAGCAGCCTTTGTTGCTCCATACACACTTATAGGTTTTATAGGATGGGTCTCGGGTGTGGGGATAGCCTCAGGATCTCCATATACTGTGCTGCTCGATGCAAAAACAAATACCCCTACACCAGATCTCCTAGACGCTTCGAGAGCATTCATAGTGGCTGTGAGATTCTGGTGATAATGCTCAATAGGCTCCCTGGTCGAGTGCCTAACCTCGGGATTCGCTGCCATGTGGAAAACCACGTCGACTCTAAATAGATCGCCGTTCCACGTAGAAGGATCAAGAAGATCCGCCTTCACAAACCTAAACATAGGGTTACCAATAGAACCAACGAGGTTCTCAAGCCTACCAGTAGATAAATTATCAAGCCCAACAACCCTATAGCCCATACTAAGAAGCTTCTCCACAAGAAAACTACCCATGAAACCAGCAGCCCCAGTCACAAGGAACCTCAGCCCAGACATCCTCTACACTACTCTCAATTCTATAGTAAAGCATTGTAACGATTAAATACCCAAACCAATAAATTATAACTGAAAACCTCGTCTTTTAAGGCAGAGATGTTTTGCATTAAATCCTTATGCAATATCCTGGTTGATGCCCACCGTAAGGTTTAGATATAGAGCATATACCGGTAGGCAGACATTGAAGGCGTTAAAAGCCCAGTTAATGCCAGCATGTGAGATCTATAATACCCTGGGCTGTATCCTTTTTCATGGTAGTAGGAATGCTTTTATATTCGTTTGTTCTCCAGCTTAAGCTTATAAGTATCCAAATCCCTATCTATATTGATTATGAGGTGATAATCTCTGCTAGACCTGGGCGTGGAGAGACCTCGGGATGCGATGACCTTTGGAGCACCCGAGACCAAGGCTCTAGATGGGGGCTCTGCCCCAATAGAGCCTCGGGATCTAAGATAGATGGGAGCCCCTTTCCTCTGGGCTCCACAGCCACCAGCGAGCCCATAGAGATCCCTAGGTCTCTGTGGGGGAGGTGGAGGTCCCTCGATGGTCACAGGGATGTAATAACATCCCTGTGGATCAAGAAGCAAAGCAACCCAAAACAAAGGAATATCAATAACCATCAACAACCATTGGGGGACAAGCGGTGGGCAGACATATATTTTCTAATTTCTAAAGAGAGATAGAAGAGGATTAACACTAATAGAGTTGAGGCAATTAGCACTAGATTTAAGAAAACTGGATATTGATAATCAACAACTCTACCCACAGGTGATGCAGCAGACTTCGGATCGTTTCTACAAGGCTGGGCGGAGGTTTCTCTACAGCTTAGCAAGGTTCCCTAGGAAAAAGAAAACCCCACAAATACATCATTCTAGTTTACCCACAGAGCGGGTGGAAGATACTTAGTTGGAAATATAAGGAAAAGGGAGTAAAAAGAATAAGAAGAAACTCGGCTGCTGAGGACTATCACACCTAGGAGTTTTCAAAGTTCAAAGTTATTATTCATAGGGATTTTCCTACTCAACAAACTAACGGCTCCCTATATTTCAGGGCGGGGTAATATGAATTTGTCTAAAGTATTTAGCGCCGATCCTTATAAGGCTTCTCAAGGTCTCATTCCTCGAACTATAGACACCCTAGCCTTACAAGCTCATCAACAAGTCTTTAGCAAGTCATAATCAATCCTAACAGGAACCGCTTTACTACCCACATTAAACACCATGTAATATGTATACGTATATTTAAGCTTTTAATATTATTATAACACTGACTAACCTCTTCTCCTTTCAATCTCCACCCCACCTGCTATGGCAAGCGGGTTCATGGTCTACACATTATTATTTATTAGGTTTTTTTAACTCTAAGCAGTTCACAGCCCCTCCAACTATCGGTTTACATATGTCGCCTGGGGGCTATGAGCGAGACCGGAGCTTCCTTGATATTCCTAGGATTTTCAGGGACTCTCTTCCCGGTGTTCAGCTTCCTAACTACATATCTATCAGCTTCGAAGCTGCATCTGGGGGTTCTAAGCCTTCTATACTCAACCTCGATCAACTTTGAATCGCATAGTGGGCGTTTAGAAGAGGTTCCCCCTGGGATTCACTTGCTAGCGGCGTCCTGAGTCTTGTGGTCTGCTAACAGATCCATTTTTCAGGTCTTGCATAATCCAGCATAACCAGCCTTACTCTGTGATCCCTTAGATAATTTCCTGAGAGCTTCTATCAGCCACGTTAGATCCTCTCTAGCTACTGCATATCTAAGCTTCTTAGCCAGCCTCACGATCTTCAGCAATGTTTTCCTGGCTCAGTCTTCCAATATATTCCAACATCTCTGTTATAGGATCTTATTCTTCTCAAGACCCCTTCTTCTCCAAGCCCGATATCTAGGGGTTGAGTATTTCTTCTGGGGACTATGCAAAAATCTTCGATTCATTTATAGCTCTATCAATGGCTGTGTCTATATTCTTGTTTATCTCGCAATCTCCATATACAATCTTTTTCTCATTAACATGGACAGCAACAACATCCCTAGGCTGGTATGGCCTTGGCCTGGGTATCCTCTTAGATATCCATAGCATCGTCCTCTCATTTCTATAGAAGTCCAGCTTTTTCGTTCTTGTATTCATTGTCTCCTCTGTCCTAGCCAATGATCTTGAGTTTAACTCTGCCTGTGATCTCCATGTAGTTGCCTTTTATTCTATATCCCTGTCTTTGTGTAGGAGCATGCTTAGCTGCCTAACCCTAGGCCTACTACCCCTCCTAGGATTATTCCTCCAAGCCCTGGCATTGGCAAGGGCATCTCCATAGCACTCAATAGCAATCCTGGGTTGGAGACAGAACCATTCTCTCAGCTCTCTACAGAGTGCTTGCTACACTTCTCTAATGCTTCTCAGATCCAGGCCCATATCTTCCGAGGAGCTCCATAGCCTCCGGCTCGGGACTAACTCCCATAGCTTTTAAGAGGGTTAGCGCCCCCAAACATCAGAGGTCATAGAGCCCCTCTAAGCACGAACAACGTATAAGAAAGCTAATAAACACAACCCCTATCCTGAAAGGCAAGCCTTTTAATTGGTTGATAAAACACCGCTATCGAAATAAAGAGACGAGTTAGAATTACTAATTATTTGATTCTTAATAGATCTTTGGTTCTAATTCTACCACATATCTAGATCCACTTTTAACGGTGTCTTAGCATTATCTAGGTTATTTAGCTCTCAAGTTAATAATTCTCTGGGGATATTAGATGGCATACGAGCAACTTGGAACTGGAGCAACTGCTGTGGGGCTGAGACTCGGTAATGTAGTTGTGCTGGGTTCTGAGAAGAGGTTTGGATATGGTGGTTTTGTTATGAGTAGATCTGCTAAGAAGGTGTTTAAGATTCACGATAGGATTGCGATAGCAGCTGCCGGGATCTTTGCAGATATGATCACTCTCTCTAGGATCATGTCTACAGAAATCAGATACTATGAAATGTCCTCGGGAACCAGGATCTCTGTTAAGGGTGTTGCAAAGCTTCTCTCAGCTATTCTATATTCATATAAATATACACCTTTTATAGCGGAATTGATAGTGGGCGGGGTTGATGAGGAAGGTGCCCATATCTATGTCATGGATCCGCTGGGCTCTGTGATCGAGGATGACTACGCAGCTGTGGGGACGGGTGCACCAATAGCCATCGGTGTTATAGAGACTGAGTATCAAAACCTAGTATCTAGAAAGATGCAGGAAGGTGCCGAGCCCATAGAGGACGCTGTTAACCTGGTTGTCAAGGCTATAAGAGCTGCAGCGTCTAGAGACACAATGTCTGGCGACGGAATAGATGTGGCTATTGTGAGGAGCAATGGCATTGAAGAGAGAACCTATCCAATAAGATAGTTCTCGGTGTTTTTTTGTGCCCCATGGGAGAGGATCTAGAGATGCAGGCTTAGATCTATCCCGTGCGTCCGAGGCACAGATCCTCATCTCCAGGAGAGTCTTAGTTGAGAAGCTAGGCAGAGAGCCTAGCAGAATTATAGGGCTTGATGTATCATACAGAGGAGACTACGGATATGCAGCGGCTGTATCAATAAACTACGCGACCCACGAGATCGAGGAGATAAGCATTGCCGAGGGCAGGGTTTCCTTTCCATATATACCTGGTTTCCTAGCATTTAGGGAAGCGCCTCTCATGCTCAAGGCGTTCCTATCCCTTAAGGCTAGAGAAGGTGTCTTGATGATCAATGGGCACGGGCTAGCCCACCCAAGGAGATGCGGAATCGCGAGCTACATAGGGGTGGTTCTCAAAAAGCCCTCTATAGGGGTTGCAAAGAAGCTACTCTATGGGGAAATTAGGAGAGAGGGTGCGAGAGAGTATATTGTAGTTGATGATAAGTACGTAGGCATAGTGCTGAGAAGCGGTGGGCACATGATATATGTTAGTATTGGGAATATGGTAGATATAGAGGATCTAGAGATTATAACCCACAAGATGATACCGAGAGAAGGGGGGCTTCCATTACCAATTTACTGGGCAGATAAGATATCTAGACAAAGATCAAGAAGCTCTAGGTCGCTGAACGATTTCCTTAGCACTAATAGAATATAGGCCTTTTATTATACCGTCTATCTCTCTATGCTTAAATACCCTTAAAACTAAGACAATATACAGGGTTTACAAAAAGATAAAGCCCCACGTTATCTACTATAGAACCGAGTAAAATATGGTGTTAATATGAAGAAGGTTCATGGCGGTGATGATGGCTATACATATATAATGCATGGTGTGAGGGTAGCCAAGGAGGATGATGTTATAGAGCTCCTAGGATCTGTAGATGAGCTAAATACAATAATAGGTGTTGCTAGGAGTCTAAAACCCCCTGAAGATGTAGACAAGATCTTGAAGAAGCTTCAGGAGATCCTTTTCAGGCTTGGGAGCGATGTTGCAACGCCTCTCGCTAAACTTACTGCGCCAAAGATCGGGGAGGAAGATCTCAGGTGGGTTGAGGATAAGACTAGAGGGTTCTGGGAAATGCTTCCCGAGCCTAGGCTCGTTTTCGTATATCCATCAGGAGATCCGGCTGCATCGATGCTCCATCTAGCTAGAACGGTATGCAGAAGAGCTGAAAGGGTTGCCTCGAAACTGTATCATAGTAATAGGCTTTTAAAGAGTCACCTAGTTCTGCTAAATAGGATCTCGGATCTATTGTTTGTGTTGGCGAGATATGTTAACCATGTTAGGGGTGTGAAAGAAGAACTATGGCCATAAGGATTAACAACTATAGGATAGAGACGATCGGCGGGGCCCTAGCTAGACTCGGCTTAGAGGCTATATATGCAATAGAGGAGAGGGATCCTCAATACAGGGCTCTTGAATATCTTGTGAATAGACTTGGGGATTGTTCTTCAGCATCTCTTCTAGCTGTTCTAAATGCGCTCTCGGCGTATCAGCTCTCAATGCCTGGTGAGGATTATTGGTGGGAATTTGCCAGATATCCTTTTAAACAGGGTGACCCTGACAAGCTGGTGGAGGAATTCATATCATTTTTATCCTCCTCAAGGGGTAATGTAGCTGCAAGGGATAAGAAAATCTCGAGGATCAAGAGGCTTGTCTTGTCACAGGCTCATATAGAGATCTATGTAAAGATCGTGGATCTTTTTAGAGATCTCGAGACTCTCAGGGAAATACTTGCAAGAAGCCTTGGAAAGGAGGGATATGAAAAGACAATAGTGTTCGCTGTTAAGATTCTATACTACGTTGCAAGAATATGTGGCTCGAAAACCTCTCCACCAGATACCATAGAGCTGCCGATCGATAGGAGAATAGCGGGGATCACGTATACCTCAGAAATAGCAGATACAGATGCCAGAGATCCTGTGGAGGAGATTATGAAAAACTATAGAGAAGCTCAGAGAGCTTGGAAGAAGGTTTCAGAGATCTCGAGGATCTCTATGATCAACCTAGACTCCCTACTATGGTTGTGTGGAAAATATCTGAGGGATGATAACAGAATTGAGAAGGCATATCAGGAGATCAAGAGCTATGCAGGGAGAAAGGCGGATGAGAGAGTCCTGAGGGAAGCTATATCTGAACTCCTGAGGAGAAAGCTCTGATTACATTAAATAGAGGACAAGCCTCGCCCTTCAAGACGGGGAGAAGGTCATAAGTACAAGCATGTTCCCTTATGTGGGGGCTGTTTCATAGTTTATTGATAGAAGTTAGATTTATAAGCTCTGATCTTAATTTATTATTACTGGTGCTAATTATTCCAGAGCCTTCGGAGAGGTTGTTGAGACCTAAGGAGGTCTGTCAGAGGCTTGGCATCAGCTATTCTACTCTAGCTAGATGAGTTAGGGAAGGCAGGATCAGAGCTATTAGGACTGCTGGCGGTAAGTATAGGGTTCCTGAGAGTGAGGTTAGGAGATTGCTGAGGGTCTGCCCATTAGTAGAGAGGTTAGAGCTGTAATATATGCGCGTGTGAGCTCATCGGATCAGAAGAACGACCTAGAGAGACAAATAGAGTACTTGAAGCAGTACTGCTCCTCTAAGAGGTATAGGGTTGTTGATGCTCTAAGTGGTGTTGCGAGCAGTCTGAAGACTGATAGGAGGAATCTGCTAAAGTTATCTGATTACATTGTGAATAGGCAGGTGGATGTGGTTGTGGTAACCTATAGGGATAGGTTGGCGAGGTTCGGCTTCGAGTACCTAGAGTACTTCTTCAACCGCTATGGCGTTAGAATCGAGGCTGTATTTGGAGAGGAGCCTAAAGAAGCCTATCAAGAGCTCGTAGAGGACTTAATAGAGATCGTGACAACCTTCGCTGGAAAACTCTATGGGATGAGGAGTCGTAGGAAGAAGATGCTGGTTGACGGGTTCAAAAAATTGATCAAGGAGGTTGAGGGAGGTAAGCAAGGCTAGAGCAAAGGCTGAGAGGAGGAAAAAGAGCAATGGAGAGTTGGTTATCAAGCCAGAAGATAGGATCTTTGTTAGTAGGACCGCTGTTATACCCTCAAAGCAATTATCTAAGAGGGGTTCAGGGCATTAGAAGAGATCGTGAACATATATAGCAATATGTTTAAGAATGTGCTTCCCCACGCATCTAGGAATGTAATTGAGAATTACTATAGGCTTAAGAATGAGAGGTATCGAAAGCTAAGGAATATATATCCAAATATCCCATCCCACTACATACATGGCTTATGCCAGGATGCTGTTGAAAGGGTATCCTTTCTAAGAAGGAAGAGGGCTAGGCAATACTCTAGAGAGATCTTTGATGAGCTTGTTAAGCATCTAGGTCTAGGGAAAAGGGATCTTAGGGGTAGGAGGATCGTGAGATATCTATGGAGGAGATCTTGGGAGATCGCATGGGATCAGGTAGATCTAGAGATGAGCGATGGAACATTAGTTCCGAGGATCAATAGTGTTAGCCTATGGCTAGTTGATGACCATGTATGGAAACCAGTAAACCCAACAAAAACCAGGATCAACTGTGTTAAGAATACTTTCTTCACAAGCATTGCTATTAATACCCATAGGGGCTGGGTGCACATAGATCTTGGGCCCTCTAAGGAGTTCTACAAGCTTCTGGCTAGAGGCTTTAAGCCGACATCCCACGCAAAGATTAAGCTTGATAGAAGGAATAGGAGAGTAGCTTTCCACCTATCCCTAGAGAAGGAGGCCGAGATCTACAGGCCTGGGAATATTAAGCCTGTTGATGTTAATGAGGATTCTGTAGCAACTCTATACGAGGCATTCGCAGTAATCCTAGAAACAGACCTTGCCAGGACAACCCTAGGCTATAACTATAGGAAGGAGAGCATCCAGAGGAGAAATAGATCCAGTGGCAGAGAGGCTAGAAAGGCTATGGAAAAGCTTAAAGAGAGAAAGAAGAAAAAGGATTATAGGATGAAGAAAGCAAACCTAATAGTAAGAGACGCCCTGAGGATGAGAGGAGTAATAGTTATCGAGGGAATATCCGGGGAAGATATAAGGGTTATGATCAGCAGGTATAAGAATAAGTAGCTGAGGCACAGGATATATCAGAGTGCATTGAAGGGAGAGCTCAATGCGATAATAGACAAGGCTAGAGAATACGGAGTGCCGGTATTGATTATAGATCCCAGGAATACCTCGAAGATCTGCCCGATACACAATGTCTCGATAGAATATGGGGAGGATAGAATAGGTGTCTGTAGCAAGGGAGGTGAGAGATGGCATAGAGAGGTAATAGCTTTGATAAATATCTATCTTAAAGCCCTCGAAGCCCTTTTGGGCAATGCCTAGAAGGGCTTCGGGGTTTCAAGTCTAGATGGGAGCCTCTTTCCGCTTGGCTCCACAGCCACCCATGAGCCCATAGAGATCCATAGATCTCTTTGGGAGAGGTGGAAGTTTCCCGATGCCACAGGATCAAAACCCTGTGGATCAAGAAAAACAGCAACCCCAAACAAAAGAAAATCAGTGATAATCAATGATCATCAGGGGACAAGCGGGATGTGTTCCTCGCTAACGGTATTTGATTGTATCTGTAAGTAGCTGTATTTCTACTAGCGGTGCGGACTAGGTCTGGGATCACTAGTTTCGCTCGAAATGCATGGATCTATGTCGCTTGTAACAGCCTATTCCAAGGATTTTCGCTTCTAATGCTATTATCTTTGAATAGATCTCAGTATATATATAGTTCCTATCCTGAAGAGAGTCCTTAGTCTATTTGAAGTTGTGAGAGAAATAGATACATATATAACCATTGAGAGGCCGATGCTTGGTAGGAGTGCTGCCAGATCTCTCCAGAAAGATCTTATGATGATATCCTCTGCATCCATTATTAACGGTATATAGGATGATATAGACGAGGCGATCATAAACGCTATAATATCCCTCCACGGGATCTCGAATTTCATCTTGCTGATGGCTAGCCTATATACATACAGAGTATAGGGTATTGAGGATAGGAGATATGTTAGGCTATATGGCATGACAAGGATAACAACGTTACTAATACCGCTATTTAAGAGTATATACTGCGAAATCGAGGCAGTAGCTATGCATGTACCCGCCCTAACCATCTGGGCTAGAGGGACCTTTCCGAGGGCTGAGCGTGCTACAAAAATGATGCTATTGCTCTTCAGATCGGCTCTCTCTAATCCAAGAGCTACGGCCTCGAATATGGCAGCATACCCCAGGATGAGAGCCTCTATAGAGGATATGATTAGCAATATAGAGCCATCCACATATGCTGGGTTGAAAACAGATATAGCTGGTTTCGAGAGTGCTATAAGCATAGCTGCGAGGAATATTGAGATAAAGCTATAGATAATAAGTATATCGGAAACATCCTCCCTTCTAGGCTCTCTAAGAACCTTGGCGTAGAGCCCCGAGGTAAAGGCTCCTGGAGAGATAAAGGATTTTGGTACAGAGGCTATGGAGAGATAGGCCGCTGTGATCGTTGTTGAAGAGATCAGACTTGTAATGGCTTTATCAATGTTGCTTAGAATGCCAGTTGCTATGCTGAAGATGCTTAGGATCGATAGTTTAAGAATCTTTATGGCCTCTCTAAAGCCTCCTCCAGAGATTCTTATATTTATATTGCCCCTTAGATCAATGACTCTCATTCTAGCAAGGAGAATAAAGCCGAGTATTATTAATACTATGCTCGCAACCCCGGGACCGATAACAGCTCCCAAGACACCAGAACCGAAAACGACTACCAGGTGGTATGTGAACACAAGCCTCACAGTTTCGAATACTATGCCTAGGTATCCACCTTTATCAGGAGCATATAGATTGAGCAAAGGGCTAACTAGACCTAGGGGTGATAGTAGAATATAAAAGATCATTACTAGGATGGAGAGCATAACATAGACCCAATTGTCTCCAATGAAAAGCCTCGATACTGCTATAAAGAGCGGTATTGCTATAAATAGATATAGGCCTCCGATAATCATAGTAGCTCTTAGCGAGCCAACCACGCCGAGCACGTGTCTCCTAGAACCCCAGTATATCCAAGAGCCTATGGGCGTTGTAAGCGCATTTGCAACGCCAAGAAGGGTTGCATATAAGCCGTATTCTAGCTGGTCCAGCCTTCTTATAACAACTACTGTGAATATAAAAGATACCGCTGTCCTGTAGATCCCAACGAGGAAGTTAATAATCGCTGATAGCCTGACCCTTATCCTGTGGCTAGGGCTTTTCCCTTTTCCCATTATCCTCAAGGAGATTATACAGTAAGGCTTATAAGAGAGCATTATTCAGCATCTATGGTGGTTAAGCTGGAAATCGGGGATCGAAATACATGGGGTTAGAGATAAGGGATAGAAGGGTTATCCTGAGATGCCTTGCATGTAATAGAGAGAATACGCCTAGTATCAGGTCTACATTCTGCAGTTTCTGTGGAGGTCCTTTAGAGGTTTTAATAGATATCTCGGGGATCTCTAGATCTGATTTTCATAGTATCAGGAGTATGTGGCGATATAGAAAGGCTTTTCCAATGGGCGATCAGGTGGAGCCCATAACTCTGGGCGAGGGTATGACTCCTCTTGCGAGGTTAAAATCTATAGGAAAGATCCTAGGGGTTAAGGAGCTATATGCAAAGGTAGAGGGTATGAACCCTACTGGGAGTTTTAAGGATAGAGGTATGAGCCTCGCTGTAAGCCTAGCAACTCACTACAGATACAGGGAATTTATAGTAGCCAGCACTGGAAATACCGCTGCTTCAGCCGCAGCATATGGAGCAAGGGCCGGGGCCAGGGTTACTGTGGTTCTGCCAAAGGGGCATGTTGCTGATGGAAAGCTGTTCCAGAGCATTCTCCACGGCGCTAGAGCGGTATATATAGATGGTTCCTTTGATGATGCCCTATTAAACGTATTCGGAGAGATCTCTGAGAAGAACTCGCTGTATCCCTTGAACTCTATAAACCCATGGAGGCTAGAGGGTCAAAAGACTGCTGCCTACGAAATAGTGGAAGAGCTTAATGATATTGACCTGGTACTGTTACCAGTTGGAAATGGAGGTAATATATATGCCCTTTATAAGGGCTTTAAAGAGGCTCTAGAAATGGGCTTAATAGAGAAACCCCCAAAGATCATAGGTATCCAGGCCAGGGGGGCTTCACCAATAGCCCAGAGCTGGATCAAAGGAGGGTCAGGCATAGAAACAGTTGAAAGACCAGAAACAGTAGCAACTGCAATAAGGATCGGTAAACCAGCTAACTGGCTAAAAGCATTTAAAGCGGTCAGAGAAACTAGAGGATTTTTCGCTATTGTAGAAGATGAAGAGATCTTAGCATCTCAGAAACTACTTGCCAAGTTGGAAGGGATCGGGTGCGAGCCTGCGAGTGCCGCATCTCTGGCAGGTCTAAGAAAGCTGATCTATGAGAGCCTCATAGACACTGACTCGAGAATCGTTATAATACTAACTGGACATGCATTAAAAGATCCTAGTATAAAAATATAATATCCCGAGGATCACATAGCGTTTCCCTGCTAACGGTATTTGATGTGTTTCCAAATACTTGTATCTCCACTAGCGGGGTTGCACCTAGGCTCGGGATCACCAGCTTCACCCAAGCCGCATGGGTGCCCGTCGAGCCAAACGCCACGGGCCTCCCATCTGGGAATAGATATTTCAAGCCGATGTTTATAGCCCCCACAACGTTTCTCTCAACAACCTGCTATCGACATATGCTACCCTCAAGACTATTTTTACAACCTTATATCTACCATTAGCCCCCTCACCGCAGTGCAGATCACTAGGGGGCTGTAGCCATCGATCCTCTTCTTCGTAAACAGGTCTACGCTTGAGGACCCCTTCTCAGATATTCTAACAACGTGTATGGGTCTATCCTCGAGAAGCTTTATCAGCTTAGTTACACTCCACTGATAATCCTGTGCCTAAGCCTCCTACCCTTATTCCTCTCCATCCTCTTCTTGTCATCACCATCGATATCACCTATAACAACTACAGCATTGTTCTCTCTAGCAAGATCATCTATAATGCTAGCAACATTATAGAGTATATCCTGCTTCCTATCGCCTTTTCTGAGCTTCCCCAATTTCCTCTTAACATCCCTCCCACTAGTAGATCTTCGCCTCGAGATCCTCTCCCTCCTAACTGAATAAGCTATAACCATCCTTCCAAGCCCGGTCTCAACCCTGATGGCCTCAACTAACATGCCGCCCCTGAATACGGCTATCATAACATTATTCTCATAACATCTAGAGAAACAACATTACTAGGATCGTAGGTGATCTCGAAGGATCTTGAGAATGCTAGATAAGCAAGCACCCTCCTCCCACCAGGTTCTAGCTTTAGCTCACTAGATAGTCTCCAGCCGCTGTAGAGGTATCTATGTAATTGCTTGTTATCCCTATACCTCAGCTCTACCCAACCCCTATGGGTTCTAAGAATTATACTCATTCTCAACCCCCAATCCTGGTTATCTGGGTAGACTATCTCGACCCTCCTAACCTCTGGCTTCCCTGTGTAAGCTCTACCCCTTTTCCTAGCCTCTCTAAAGGCTTTAGCCATCCTAACGGCATCTCTATAGGATCCCTTAATAACCCTTGTTGGCATCCAAGGATACTGATCCCTATACCTCTCGTAGAATACTCTGTGTAGTGTTTCTTGGGAGGCTTTATGATCTAATGCATACTCAATCATCTCCTCAATCATAGCTTTTAGCGGTTCTACAATCTCTCCGAGAGCCCCTCTAGCGTGCTTGTTAGCATAGTA
>JGI26465J51735_1000258_pt1 | contig 19907 bp, 24 predicted proteins | sample PerSpoBPS_BMetaG_FD_51735 | JGI IMG/M metagenome (IMG submission 51735) | reverse complement strand
GGGGGACTGCCTGCCTTCGGGACTTGCGCGGGGGCAATCGTGTTGGCGCGGACGATTTTGGAAAGCGACCAACCCCGCATCGGCATCTTGGACATCGTGGTAAACCGCAACGCTTACGGGCGACAAAAGGACAGTTTTGAGGCGCCCATTCGGGTGCCGAAGTTGGGTGACCCGCCCGTTCGGGGCGTGTTCATTCGGGCGCCGATTATTGAGGCGGTGGGGAAAGGCGTGGAAGTGTTGGCGGAGTTGGACGGAAAACCTGTTTTGGTGCAGCAGGGCAACCTCCTTGCCAGCACTTTTCATCCCGAATTGACCGACGACACCCGCATCCACGAATACTTCCTTCGGCTTTGTGGCTAATGGATGAAGCCGATGTGAGGGAGTGGCCAAAAGCGGACGAGGGATTTGCCGATGAGGGCATCGTGGGGCACAAAGCCCCACGAGCGGCTATCTAAACTCTGGGCGCGATTGTCGCCCAAAACGAAGTAATGCCCTTCAGGCACTCGCACCCACAGTTTCCCCCAGTGATTTCTATCAGGTGGCGATAGGTGGTGTTCCAGGGCGTTTGCTGCAAGTAGCCATCGGGGAAAACATCGCCACCTGTCAAGGGTGGGAGGTAAGGTTCGGTCAATGGCTTGCCATTGACCCAAGCGCGCCCTTGCTCCACCCGCACCAAATCGCCGGGCAACCCGATGAGCCGCTTGATGTAGTCGGTCTGGTCGGGCTTGCCCGATTTTTGCAGGGCTAACTCAGGGGCTTTGAAGACGACAATTTCCTGCCGATGAGGCGGGCGGAGATGATAGACGAACTTGTTAACGAGCAAGCGGTCGCCGATGAGCAAAGTCGGCTCCATAGAGCCTGANGGGATGAGGAAGGCATGGACGACGAAAGGACGGATGAGGAAGAAGACGAGGGCTAAGGCAATCATCAAGGAGTCGCACCCTTCCATCAGGAAGTTTTGCAACCGCTCGTCTTCCCATCGTTCGCGGGANAGGGCGAGGCGCAATTGCGCCAGCACGAGGAGGACGCCAACGACGATCAGGTAGCCCCAGACAGAATCCCAAGCAAACGGCACAACCCTTCGCCCCTTCGCTGCAAGGGTCAGTTGGATGTTTCTTTGGCGGCTTGTCGGTCTTTGAGGGCACGGCGCAAATCTTCCTTGATGCGGGCTTCCTTAGCGGACATGCCCCGCAGGTAGTAGAGCCGCGCCCGACGCACCCGACCGCGCCGAACGACTTCTATGCGAACGATGTTGGGCGAATGCAAGTAAAAGGTGCGTTCCGTCCCGACGCCGTGAGCGATTTTGCGGATGGTGAAAGTGGCGTTCGTGCCTTCGCCGCGCCGACGGAGGACGACGCCTTCAAAAACGGCGACGGGTTCGCGCTCCTTGCGCCCTTCCTTTTTCTGTTGGTCGCCCGTCGTCACCTCTTCTTTGGACAAGCGCACCGTCACCCGCACTGTGTCGCCCGGGCGAAAGTCAGGGATGTCAGTGCGCAAGTATTTCTGCTCCACGAGCATCAGCAATGGATGACGCATCCTTTAACGCCTCCTGTCCCTTGATCGGGGAAATCGCGTTGGGCGGGCAAAATTTTAGGGCAGGCGCTATCCAGACGACAGTCAAGTCGTCTTGGGCGATGGAGCGGATCAATCCGTCGTGCACGGTGCCGTTGATGCGCAAGGCGTGAAGCAAGGAAGGCAAATGGGGGGCAGCGCCATCGGTGGTAACTATCCAACCCACGACTTTGCGGGTGCGCCAGAAAGTTTTCGCCAAAGTCGGCAAGATGCGGGTTTGCTGACTCACTGGCGTCCACCATCCGATGCCGAAGCATCCGACGCTTTCCCATTGCACTTCCCGCCCCGAAAATTTGCCCATCAGGTAAGTGATGCCCACGCGGTCGCTAAGGGATGGCAAGGAAGCGAGGATTTTTCGGACGGTCGCTATCGGGCGACCGTGCAATGTCGCCAACAACGCCCGCACCCAAACGAAGTGCAAGAAAGTCTCCAAATCGTTTTTGCTTAAATCCAACAAGACAGCGGCAGCACCCTGAGGCGTTGAGATGAGGGTGAGGCTGTCGCCACCGATGATTTTGTGGTGGCGCACCCACCGAGATAAACCTTTGGCGAAGGGTGTGGTGACCGAAGTCGCCCAGACAGGATGCCAATCGCCCCAATCAAAAGGCGGGCGACGCCGTGATGGCACTAACCAAAGAAACGCCGCCAACGAAAGGCAAGGCAACCACCACAGCGGTTTGACACTGAGCGATAGGAGTGCGAGTAGCGTCGCATTGAATAGCCACAGTCGCCACTGCATCTCTTTGAGCCCCTCACAGCAAGCCTTCGGAAGGCGTGCTAAATTTTTGCCCGACTAACGGACAATGGCGAGATGGCGAATTCCTCGGCGAAGGAGGCAGACGAACATGGCGGCTGTGCGCGTGGCGATCAATGGGTTCGGACGCATCGGACGACAAGTTTTGAAAGCCCTGCTGGAGCGCCATCCGGGCGTCGCCGACATCGTGGCGGTGAACGATTTAGCCGACCCCGAAACGAACGCCCACCTTTTCCGCTACGACACCAACTACGGGCGCTTCAATGGCACAGTGGAAGTGCGCGACGGCAACTTGGTCATCAACGGCGACGAAATCAAAGTGCTGAGCGAAAAAGAGCCTGCCAAGTTGCCTTGGAAAGAGTTGGGCGTGGACATCGTGGTGGAGTCAACGGGCATCTTCACGGACGGCGCGAAAGCCCGCGCCCATTTGGAGGCGGGGGCGAAAAAGGTCATCATCAGCGCCCCTGCCACCAACGAAGACATCACCGTCGTCTTGGGCGTCAACCACACCGCCTACAACCCGAAAGAGCACCACATCATCTCCAACGCATCCTGCACGACCAACTGCTTGGCGCCCGTGTGCAAAGTCGTGCACGAGCGGTTCGGCATTGCGTTTGGGTTGATGACGACCGTCCACGCTTACACCAACGACCAACGCATCTTGGACTTGGTGCACAAAGACTTGCGGCGGGCGCGAGCGGCGGCGATGAACATCGTCCCGACGACGACAGGCGCCGCTAAAGCCATTCATTTGGTGCTGCCCGAACTGAAGGGCAAGTTGCACGGCGTCGCCTTGCGCGTGCCTGTCTCCACTGTCTCCGTCATTGACCTGAATGTCGTGACGAGCAAGAAGGCGACGACCGAGGAACTCATTGACGCCTTCAAAGAAGCGGAAAAGACGCCTTGGCGGGAAGGCGGGCTGGGTGGCATTTTGCGCGTGGAGACCGACCCGTGCGTCTCCAGCGATTTCAAGGGCGATGCCCATTCCGCCATCGTGGACGGCGACCCCTCATTCACCTTCGTCGGTCCTGGCGGGATGGTGAAAGTGACGGCGTGGTATGACAACGAATGGGGCTATTCCTGCCGTGTCGCCGACTTGATCGCTTACATGGTGGAGCGAGGCATTTAAGCCCAATCTGTGAGAAGGGAAGGAAGGGCGATGGCGGAGCAATCACCGAAGGAGATGCGATTGGTCGGTTATGTGCGCAGGCAGGCGTGGGAGGAAATCCAGCAGCGCCAACCTGTCCGCCTGCACACGGGGGCAGCCGTTTACAACTTGCCCTACCTGTTCACGGAGCCGCAGGAGGATGGCTATGAGTGGCTGGAAGTGGAGGTGAATTGGCGGGTAGTCCGAACTGTCCAGCGGACAACTTAAGCGCCTAAGAGGGCGCATGTGTTATCCTTTTGACCGACGGNATGAAGGCGCTATGCGAGGTGATGTCCGATGTTAATTCGCCGAAGGACTGCCGAGCCGCCCCAACCGACACCGACCGCCCCGACGGCAGAACCGACGGATGGGCAGGNGAGGGAAAGCCCGCCAACGGAAGCCCCGTCAAGGTTGGTGCTGACCATCCCGAAGGAAGAAATCTCGTGGGAAGACCCTGCGCCCATCGGCGACCGCCCGCGACTGTCCAAAGAAGAGCGGGCGTTGATTTTGCGGTTGCGGGGAAAGGTGCATCAAAGGGTCGTGTCAGATTTTGAGCGGGGATTTGCGCGGGGCGTGGACATGCACAATCCCCAGCAATTGCGCCCCTTGGTGGAGAATGTTGCCCAAGAGATGATGCAAGAGGAGGAAGTCGCCCTGCCCGCCAAACTGCGGGAGTTGCTGGTTCAAGAGGTCTTGGACGAAATCGTCGGCTACGGACCGCTGCAAGCCTTCTTGGATGACCCGACCATCTCCGAAATCATGGTCAACAGCGCCGACAAGATTTTCTACGAGCGGCGGGGACGCATCTACCTGAGCGACCAACGCTTTGACAATGACGACCATGTCCTGCGCATCATTGACAAAATCCTTTCGCCTTTGGGGCGACAAGTAAACGAACGCATCCCGCTGATGGACGCCCGCTTGCCCGACGGCAGCCGCGTCAATGTCATCATCCCGCCCCTCGCCATCAAAGGTCCCTGCATCACCATCCGCAAATTCTCCCGCAAGCCCTTGACCATTGAGAAACTCATAGAGTTCGGGTCGCTGACAGAACCGATGGCGATTTTCCTGCAAGCGGCTGTCCAAGCGAGGGTGAACATCATCGTCTCAGGCGGAACGGGTTCGGGAAAGACGACGATGTTGAATGTCCTNAGCAACTTCATCCCGCCATGGGAACGGTTGGTGACGGTGGAAGATTCCGCCGAGTTGCAACTCCAGCATGAAAACTGGGTCGCTTTGGAAGCCCGACCCGCCAACATTGAAGGGATTGGGGAAGTGACCATCCGCGACTTGGTCCGCAACGCCTTGCGCATGCGTCCCGACCGCATCATCGTCGGCGAATGCCGAGGTCCTGAGGCGTTGGACATGATTCAAGCGATGAACACGGGTCACGACGGTTCTATGTCCACCCTTCACAGCAACTCACCCCGCGACACCATCTACCGCTTGGAGACGATGATCATGATGGCGGGGATGGAACTGCCACAAAAAGCCATTGCCCGTCAGATCGCGTCGGCGGTGCAATTGATTGTCCATCAGGCGCGCCTTTCTGATGGCAGCCGAAAAGTCACCCACATCACCGAAGTGCAAGGCTTGGAAGGTGACACCGTGTTGCTGCAGGACATCTTCGTCTTTGAACAGCAAGGGATTGACAGTCAGGGCAAAGTCATCGGTCGGCATAAAGCGGCAGGCTTCCGTCCCCTTTGCGCCGACCGCATTCGGGTAGCGGGCATCAACTTGCCCGAAGATTTGTTCTTCGGCGGCTGAGGCGAGAGGTTCGCTTGCCTGCCCGAAGTTTCTCGTTGGCTAAGGACGGTGACGGGTGATGACGACCCAGACGCAAGTGACCCTTCCTGAAGAGCGGGAACGCTTTCCCCTGCTGACGCGCCTTTTCTCCCAGACCCGCTTGGCGCGCCAATATAGNCGCAAGATGATGGCGGCAGGNCTTCCCATTCGGGGCGAAGAGTTTCTCATCCTGCTTTTGTTCACGACCGTCGGCTTGGCTGCCATCGTCACCATCCTTTCCCGCCAGTGGTGGGGTTTTTTGGTCGGTGGTGCTTTGGGTTTTTACGCCCCCAACCTTGCCCTCAACTGGCGCATCGCCCAGCGAAAAACTTTGTTGGAAAATCAACTGGCGGACGCTTTGACGATTATCGCCGCTGGTTTGTCGGCAGGCTACAGTTTCCTGCAAGGGGCGAAGTTGGCTGCCGACCAATTGCCCCCGCCCATCTCGGAGGAACTGGAACGGATTGTTCGCCTTTCGTCGCTGGGCATGCCCGTAGAACAAGCCCTGCAAATCATGGCGGAACGCGTTCAAAGTTACGACTACGACATCACCGTCTCCGCCATCCTTGTCCAGTTGCGGCGGGGCGGTAACCTGTCCCGCATCCTCAACACCATCGCCGACACCATCCGCCAACGCATTGAACTTCGGGGCGAAATCGCCGCTTCCACCGCTCAGGCTCGCTTTAGCGGCTGGATTTTGATGGCGTTGCCCTTCGCCGTCGCGACGATGGTCTTCATCATCAACCCCCAATGGATGCGCCTTTTGCTGGACACCGAATTGGGGCGGAAGATGATTTGGACAGGGGTCGTCATGCAAACTATGGGGATGCTGTGGATTCGCAAACTTTTGCAGGTGGAGTTGTGAAGGGAGGCGCNAGGCGATGTCTCTGGAACTGATGTTCGTCATCGGCTTGTGGGTATTGGCGTTGGCGATGACGGGCGTTTCCATCCTGCAAGAGGTGCGTGCCCGCCAATTGCGGGAACGGGTCGCCCGCCTCGTCCGAACCCGCGTGACGATGGAAGAAGAGATGCCCACTGAAATGCCCGAGGACGAAGAACTCCGTCAATCCATCGCCCAACGCCTCTTTCGTGCCTTCCTTCTGCCTTGGATACAGCGGCTCAGCCGTTTGCTCCCTCAAAGCGGGGCAACTTTGAAGGGGACGGAAGAGTTGCTGGCGATGGCGGGTTATCCCTTTGGGCTGACTGCCAGCGATTTCATGGGACTGCGATTGCTCTGCACTTTCGTCGGGGCAGCCTTAGGCGTTCTCCTTCCCATCCTCCTCTCCCTTTGGCGTCCCAATTTTTTTGACCCGTCCCTTCCCCTTTTTGCGGCGGCGATTTTGGCGTTCGCAGGTTTTCTCGGACCTGTCTTCTGGCTTCGGCGGGCGGCGATGCGTCGCCGTCACCTCATTCGCCGCCAATTGCCCGACATGTTGGACTTGATCACCCTGTCCATAGAAGCGGGATTGGCTTTTGACGGGGCGGTCTATGAAGCGGCGCGTCGCTTCAAAGGACCGCTGTCAGACGAACTGATGAAAGTGATGCGGGAGGTCACCTTAGGCAAACCCCGCGCTCAAGCCCTTCGGGATATGGCGGAGCGGTTGAAACTGGAAGACATCTCCTTGCTGGTTTCCGCCGTCCATCAAGCCGAGACTTTGGGGTCGCCCCTCGCTAACGCCCTCAAAGCCTTGGGCGAAGAGTTGCGCAAAAAACGATTGCGCATGATCAGAGAGCAAATCGCCAAACTGCCCGTCAAACTGATTTTCCCGCTGGTGCTGTTCATCTTCCCGACGCTGTTCATCGTCATCCTCGGTCCTGCCGTCATCCAAGTGATGCGGACGGGTTTGGGGGGTTAATCGCTCAAGGCGCGCTCTATGGCTGTCATGATTTCCCGCACTTGCGGGTGTTCGGGGGCGATTTGATGCGCCCGCAACCCGTATTCCCTCGCCCGACGGGGGAAACCCATCTCCAAGTAAAACCGCGCCCAGTGCAAGGCTTCCTCTAACTCGGCAGCGGCTTCCTCGGGAAGGGCAATCGTTTGCTCGTCAGCAAGNCGACTTTCTAACGCCTTCAAGCGTTCCCGCAATTGCTCTGCCAATTCCGCCGACGGTTGCAACCGCATCGCCCGCTCGTAAGCGTCCCTCGCTCGCCGCCGTCGTTGCGCCGCTTCCAACGCTTGCCCGAACCAAAAATGTGCCTCTGGGTTTTCGGCATCCACATCGCATGCTTTGCTCAAAACGCCGATGGCTTCTTCCGCCCGTCCCATTTCCACCAGCAACCGCCCCAANGCGATCAGCGGGTCGGGGGCGTCGGGGTTGAATTCCAATGCCTGCCGAAGCGCCGTCTCCGCTTCCGAAAGGTTGCCCCGCTGCCACGCTTGAAGGGCGCGCTGGTAATGCGCCCGCGCCTGACGGACGATAGCCTCCGCCAATTTGCCGTAGCCGAAGCGAATCAACTCCCGTCGCTCCGCCCAAAGTTTTTGCGCCCGCTCTTTCTCTCGCCTCGTTCGGCTCATCGCTGCTTCGCTCCTTTCGGCAAGGTCAGCGATTTGCGCAAGGAAGCGTCCAACACTTGCACCTTCCCTTGACGCAACCATCGTTCGGGCAAAGTCAACTTCAATTCCGCCGCTTTCTGCCGTCGCAGGGAAGCGATGACTTGCCCTTGAACTTCCTCAAAGGTTTTCCGCTCCGCTGGAATCCGCTCTTCCAACTTCACGATGACCCATTCACCGTCCAACGGAACGGGACGGCTGAACTCGCCGACTTTCAACTTCCGCACGACGGCTTGCAACTTCGGGTGCAAATCTCGCACAGAGACAACGCCCATGTCGCCACCATGTTGACGGGTGGCGGGGTTGACGGAAAAGTGGCGGGCAAGGTCGGCGAAGTTCGTCCCGTTGCGCAGCCGAAGGGCTTGATAGATGGCTTCGGCGTTCTCTTTGCTCTCCAAAGTGATGTCGCGCAGGCGCACCCGTTCGGGGCGTTCAAACTCGTCCCGATGCGTTTCAAAGTAGCGGCGGGCTTCTCCCTCGCTTACTTTCGTCATCGCCCAAGCCAATTTTTCCAAAAGCAACTCCGTCTCCACGAGATGGCGGGGAGTGGTGGGCGAAAAGCGACTCTTCAGGGCGTTTTGCACCTCCGCCTCGCTGACGGTGATGCCTCGCTTTTGTGCCTCCGATTTCGCTATTTTCCAGACGAGCAACTCCTGCAAAGTCGCCGCGCCGTAGCGTTCCCAAAGGGCTTGTCGCAACTCCCGTTCCGTCACGACGACGCCATCGGCGCGGGCAACGGGACGGTCACGCCCTTGACAACTCATCAGCAGCACCAACCCGAAGAAGGCAAAGAGCCAACGAGCCATCGTCCAACGCCCTCGCTTGACAGGGTAAGTCGGTGTCGCAAAATTAGCATGCCACTTCATCCCGACGACGCCACCTCTCAAGGGGGTTCACCGACATGGAACTTGTCCAGTCCATTCGTGCCGTCATTGAGACAGGCGGAAAACAGTATGAAGTTGCGCCAGGGACGATCGTGCGAGTGGAGAAATTGGAAATCGCCGAGGGCGAAACTTTTGAGACTGACCGCGTGCTTTTGGTCCGCACGCCCGAACAAGTCCTCGTCGGCACGCCTTATGTGCCCGGCGCCAAAGTCATCGCCAAAGTCCGCCGACATGGGCGCGGTCCGAAAATCATCGTCTTCAAGTTCAAGCCGAAAAAGCGCTACATGCGCAAGAAGGGGCATCGCCAATGGTTCACTGAGTTGCAAATTGAGCGCATTGAAGTGCCCAGCGGTTGAGCCGAGGTGACACACGATGAGCCTTACCATCGTCAAGGGCAAAGTTGCGGGCGAGCAAATCATCCAGACCGACGAACCCTTGCCTTTGCCGCAAGGGCAAGCGGTTTTTGTCATCGTCGGCGAACTGGACGCCGAAAGCCTCGGCGATTTGGCGGAGAAGTGGGCAAGGGAAGGCAAGGGACAGGACGCCTTTGAGTTGCTGCGCCGTTACGAGGCTGTCGTCTATCAAAAGTTCGTCCATCCCTTCACCGACTTCGTGGTGAAGCCGCTGGTAGGGCGGGGCGATGTGAGCCAAGCGATAGAGTTGGCGCGGCAAATCGCCGACGACACCGACCACGACATCGCCCTCGGTCACATCATCTTGCACCTGAGCCGTAAAGGCGAAATGGAACGGGCAAAAGCCCTCTTGGAAGCGATGCGCATCCCCAGCCGACGCCAATGGCTTGAGTTGCTGTTGAAGTGGCGAGCCAGAGTCAGTGAAGTCTTGCAAAGGCTCTCACCTGAAGAACTGGAGCGGGTGTTCCAAGATGAGCGAGGCGATTGAGGCGGCGCCTCTGTATCTGTTGAACGCAAATGTCTGGCTCTGGCATTGGTTTTACCAATTCCCAGAGCCGTTCCGCCAACTCTTTCGGGCACCTGCCGGCGCTACGCCCGACCAGATCGCTCAGGAAGTGGACGACTTTTTCAGCGAAGTGCCGTCGGAGCGGATTTTCCTAACTGACTTCACCTTGCACACCATTGGCATTCGGCTTGGGCGCGCTGGTTTGTGGGATGTCTTCGTGGAATTCGCTCAGGCTTGGACGCCTCGCCTCGTGCGGCTGGAAGGGCAAGAGTTCGCCGCCCTTCGGGATGTAGCGGTGTCATTTCAACTGGACTTTGACGACGCCTATCAAATTGCGGCGATGAACAAGTTGGCGGCGCAAACGGGGCAATCCGTTTTCATCGTCAGTTACGACACCGACTTTGACCGCACGCCTTACGGGCGAATGACACCCGCACAAGCGTTAGACTTAGAACGACGGAGGTGAGAGACGATGGCGCACAAGAAATCGGGCGGTGCCAGCAAGAACGGGCGCGACAGCCGCTCCAAGCGGTTGGGTGTCAAGGCGTATGGCGGTGAATTCGTGCGGGCGGGTCATATTCTCATCCGCCAACGGGGGACGCGCTTTTTGCCCGGGCGCAATGTCGGCATGGGCAACGATTACACCCTGTTCGCCCTGACCGATGGCGTCGTCGTCTATGACCGCAAGGGCGACAAGGTGCGCGTGAATGTCTTGCCCGCCCCGACGGCTTAAACGAACTGCCGCCGAAATCGGCGAAGGGGCGTGACAGCCATGCCCGAAGACATCGTGCTCATCCCTGAAACCGAAAAGCAGTATCCCGACGAATGGCTGCTCTTTGAGATCGTGGAACTGGACGAACAAGGGTCGCCGTTGCGGGGGCGCCTTCTGGCGCACTCGCCCGACCGAAGCGTCATAGACGAGGTGCTCTTGAAGACCCGCCCGACACGCTTTTACATCGTCTGGACGGGCGAAATCAAGGGGATTTTCGTGCTATGCGCCAAATAGTGCGAGTGCCCTTNTTAGCGACGGCGCCGTTGTTGGTCGTCCAGTGCTTTGTCTGGCGCGGGAATGGGATGGGTGTCCTGCGGATGGCGGTGGACACTGGCTCTTCGTTCGTGATCATCAAGCCCGAAATTTTGTTGACGCTGGGCTACGACCTGACGGCAGCGCCCCCGATGACGATTTACGGCATCCACGCCCAAGCCCTCACCGCCCCGCAGGTGACGCTGGAACGGTTCGGCGCCATCGGGGCGGAAGAGGCAAATGTGGATTGCTTGGCGCTAAGCCTTCCGCCCCAAGTGGGGTTGGATGGCTNGGTCGGGTTGAGTTACTTGCAGCGCTTCTCGCTGATCACCTTCAACTTCTCGGACAACTCCCTGACGCTGCAGCGGTGACCTTGCCGACCCTTCGCCATCGTTTGCCCGCATCTTTCTGTCTCGCCTCCGAGGTGACTTGGCGATGCATTTTGTGGACGAGGCAGTCATTCATGTCAAGGCAGGGAATGGGGGCAATGGGTGTGTGGCTTTTCGGCGGGAGAAATTCGTCCCGCGTGGCGGTCCTGCGGGGGGCGATGGCGGTCGGGGCGGGCATGTCATCTTGCTCGCCGACCCGTCGGTGAAAACCCTCGTGGACTTGCACCTGCAGCGGACTTACAAAGCCGAGAACGGTCAACACGGACAAGGCAGCAACAAGCACGGGGCGGATGGCAAAGATTTGGTCATCCGCGTTCCTGTCGGGACGGTTGTTTACGATGCCGAAACGGGTGAGTTGATTGCCGATTTGGTGAAGGCGGGACAAAGGGTCATCGTGGCACGGGGCGGTCGGGGCGGACGGGGCAACGCTGCCTTTGCGACACCCACCCGCCAAACGCCTGTCTTCGCCGAGTTGGGCGAACCGGGCGAGGAGCGGACTTTGCGGTTGGAGTTGAAGTTGCTGGCTGATGTGGGCATCATCGGCTATCCCAATGTCGGCAAATCCACGCTGATCAGCCGCATCAGTGCTGCCCGCCCCAAAATCGCCGACTACCCTTTCACGACCCTCGTGCCCAACTTAGGGACGGTGCGGGTGGACAATTTCAGTTTCGTCGTGGCGGATTTGCCCGGCTTGATTGAGGGCGCCCATAAAGGCGTTGGGTTGGGGCATCAGTTTTTGCGCCACGCCGAACGGACTTCCCTCCTTTTGCACATGGTGGACATCGCTGCCGTAGAAGGGCGCGACCCTATCTGCGACTTTGAGACCATCAACGAAGAGTTGCGCCTTTACAGCCCTGAACTGGCGAAAAAGCCCCAAATCGTCGTCGCCAACAAAATGGATTTGCCCAATGCCCACGAAAACTTGCGGCGCTGCTTGCCCTATTGGCGTCAACGAGGTTATGAAGTGTTCGCTATCTCCGCCTTGACAGGTGAAGGGATTGAACCCCTCGTCTATCGGATGGCAGAGTTGGTGAAGGCGATGCAGCCGACGGCACCTTTGCCCGAAGCGTCCGAGGAAGTCATCGTCGCCCCACCTAAGCGAACCGAAGCGCCCTTGACAATTGAGCGATTGGACGAAGAGACTTGGTTCGTGCAAGGGGGCGAAGTGGAGCGGCTCACACGGCTCATCAATGCGTCGCACCCGCAAGCCTTAGCGGAAATCAAGGAGCGCCTCCTTCGGCACGGCATCTGGAAAGCCATCCGAAAAGCGGGAGCAAAAGCAGGCGACCGCATCATTGTCAACGGGTTGGAGTTGACGATGGATTGAAGCGCTAAGGTTTTTGGCTCGCTTCGGCAAGCCATTGCGCCATCGCTTCGTCCAGCAATCGCCACGCCTCGTCTTTCGTTTGCACCCGCCCATCCAAGATGGCTTCTTCCACCAAGCGCAAGGCGCGCCCGACGAGGGGCGACGGTCCGATGCCGTAGCGCTCCATGATTTCGTGTCCTGTCATCAACCGAGGTCGTTGGCGCATCTCTTGCAGGGCGAAGTGCGTTTCTAACAAGCGGCGCAGGACGAAATAGTGGCGTCGGCGGTGTTCGTCGGTCATCGCCGCTCCACGCGTCGCCATCAAGTCGGCTGCCGACAACGCCACGCAGTAGATGCCCGCCAAATCACCGAGGTCACGCCAAAAGCGTCGCAAGGCGCGTTCCGTCAAGTGGCGGGCGCCTGCCAACGAGACGGGGCGCATGTGGTATCGCACCAAACTGACGATAATGCCTTGCTCCCGCCGAGACAAACGCAACCGTTGACAAATCGCTTTCGCCTTTTCAGCCCCCACTTTCTCATGCCCGTAAAAATGCACCGAGCCATCGTCGCCGACCGTCATCGTTTCGGGTTTGCCGATGTCGTGCAAGAGCGTCGCAAACTTGACGACCCAAACACCCGTGCGCCGATAACCGAAACGATCAGTGAAAGCGTCTCGCACCCGCAAAAGGAGCGCGTTGAACCTTTCATCTTCCGTTTCCGCCCGCAGCACACGCTCTATTTGCCGAACGGCTTCCAGCGTGTGGCAAAAGCCATCCAAGTGATGGTAGCCAGCGGCAGGCACTTCTTTCAGNGGCATCAATTCGGGCAGCAAAAAAGTCAGCACGCCTGTTTCGTCCATCAAAGCGAGCATCTCGGCGGCTTGCGGCGTTTGGAAAATCTGCGCCAGTTCCATCGTCAATCGTTCGGGCGCGGCGTTGAGCAGCAAAGGCGCCGCTTCGGCGAGGGCAATTTTTGTCTCGGGGGCGATGGCAAAACCCAAAGTGGCGGCGAAGCGGAAGGCGCGCAGGATGCGAACGGGGTCATCTTGCAGCGCCCGCTTGTGCGTCAGCACAAGCACTTGTTGGGCGATGTGCTGCAACCCGCCCAGAGGGTCAAGGATGATGGCTTCGCCGTGCTGCGTTAGTTCAACGGCGTCAACGGCGAGGGCATTGCAGGTGAAATCTCGGCGGCGCAAATCGCTCTCCAAGTCGCCTTGAAGCGCCGTGAAATCGGCGACAGCATCGGGGTTGTCTTCCGACCATCGGGCTAATCGCACCGTCGGCAAGTCATCGTGCAGCCGAACGACCCGCCCTCCCACTCGCTTCGCCAACTGCTCCACGAAAGGAAGCGGGTCGGAAGAGACGGCGAAATCTATGTCCAGCGACTGGCGATTAGCGATTAGCGATTGGATTCCAGTCGCCAGTCGCCAGTCGCCAGTCGCTACAAAATCCCGCAGCCATCCCCCGACGAGGTAAAGGCGCAAGCGATGTTGGTTGGCGAGGGTTGCCGCCGCTTTCACCAACTGCGCCAGCGGTTCGGGCATTTGGTCAAGGCGCAAGCGCTCGGCAGTCATGGTGCGGTCACCCTTTCACTTGGACAGCAATCGGGGCAGGACGGCTTTGGCGATGTCCCAAAGTTGTTTTGCCCGATGCAAAAAGCCCCGCCAACTTTTCCCCAACGCCCGATGCCCGAAAGGGATGGGCACTTCCACGACCCGAAAACGGGCTCGCAACGCATCTATCGTCAACGCCGTCTCCACCGCATAGCCATCAGCGATTTGGAGGCGTTCCAACACAGTTCGGCGCAAGGCTCGTTGCCCCGACAAAGGCGCTTGCGGTTGAAAACCTGTCGCCNTTCGGATTGCCCACGCCGCAAAAGTCTTGACAATTCCGAAGCCTCCGCCCTTCGGGTCGGGGGGCGGGGCGGCGATCGCCATGTCGGCATCGCCCCGCCGAACCCATTCCACCANCGNCCAAAATTTTTCGGCGTCGTCGCCGATGTCGGCGTCCACGAAAAGCAGGATTTCGCCCTTCGCTTCGGCGATGCCCCTTCGCAAAGCAGCCCCCTTGCCGAAGGGACGAGGGGCGAGGGACGAGGGACGAGAGAGGCGGAAAACTTTGGTCGCCCCCGCTTGCGCGGCGACGACGGCGGTGTCGTCATCGGAAGCATCGTCCACGACAATCAGTTCCCAAGCCAACTCGCTTCGTGTCGCCGCTCGCTTCAAAGCGGCGATTGTTGGGGCGATGCGGTCGGCTTCATTGCGGGCGGGAATGATGACGGAGACGAAAGGGGCAGGGAAAGCAGGTTGTTGAACATCCAGTCTTTCCTCGCTCGCCATCAGCGTCACGCCCGTTCACGGTTGACCGCAGAGGCGGCGATAAAGGTCCAGCACCTTTTGGACATAGCGGGGCGTGATGCCATTTTGCGGGATGCCGCCCGCTTTGAGGACGGCGTTTGGTCCAGCGTTGTAAGCCGCCAGCGCCAAAGCGAGGTCACCGAAACGCTCCAACTGCTGCCGCAGGTAGCGGGCGCAACCGTCAATGTTCTGGATGGGGTCGTAAGGGTTGACGCCCAACCCCGCCGCCGTCTCTGGCTTAAGTTGCCCCAAGCCGATTTCGCCTTTTTTGCCGATGGCGTTGGGGCGGAAACTGGATTCACAAGCGATGACGGCGACGATCAAACGCGGGTCTATGCCGTATCGCAAGCCACAGCGGATGATGGTGCTGGCGATGGCATCGGCTTGCTCGTCGGTCAAGGTGGCGTTGAAAAATTTCACGGCAGCCCGATAATGGGGCAGCAACCGTTGGACTTCACTTTCCATCGGGCTGAGGGTCGTGCGAAGCCGCGCCTGCAAAATGTTCAAACCCCGCGAGGGAAGGGAATGCTGCCGCTGCTCTGTCAGGGAACTTTGTCGGGACGGCTCGGTCTTGGTCAGCGATTCTAAGGGCACGATGACAATTTTGGGCGTGGTCGGGGAAGGTTCTTGCGGCTCGGTCGGCGATGGCGGAGAGATTTTCTCCGCCCAAAATTCGCCGTTTTCGTTGACCCGATAGAGGGCGGTGACTGCCACACCCGTCCGCACCCAGTTGGGAAGTTTGTCAACGGGCAAGTGCAGGTAGGTGACGACCTGTTGGGCAGAGAGGATGGCTAAGGTCGCTCGGTTCAGCCCGACGATGATGCCCCGAACGCTCCCGTCCAAACGCAAAAGTTGCGTTTGAGGTGGCTCTTTCTCCGTTTCCTGCATCGCTGGGGCGACCGAGACCATCGCCATCAGCAACACCAGCCATCCAGCCCGCCCCATCGTCAACCGCCTCCTTGCAGGCTCTTGTTTGCAGAACGCTTTTGATGATGCCACAGCCTTCCTGAAAGGCAAGGGGGGTTGACAAATGGGACGGGATGTGGCATAAACTCGTCGGTCAGCAGCCCTTAGGCGTGCAGAGGAGGCGAGCGCCATGTGGCGGGATGGAAGCCAGCGACGAAGGTTTTGGTGGTTGGTCGGCGTGTTGGGCATCTTGGCTTTGGGCAATGGATGGGGGCAAGACCAAGCCATCCCCAAAGTCACCTTCTTGGAGCCCCAAGACGAAACCGTTATTCCCGCTGGCACTGAGTCAGTCACCATCCGTTTCCGCCTGACCAGCCCCGATGGGACGAACTTGATGCGCTATCAACCCTTTGTCAATGGGCACCCAGGCAACGACCCTATCCCCATTGAACCGCCATCCCCTGAGGTGGAGTTGGCGCTGGTTTGGCAAGGTGTCCGCCAGTTTCCCGACGGCGTTTACACCATCACCATCCGCGTCGTGGACGCGAAAGGGCGGGAAGGGAGTGGGTCGCTGCGACTGATCAAGGGGCAAGTGTCCCGCCCCACCAAAGTGGACATCGTTAGCCCGACCAGCGGCGCTTTGGTGCGGGGGACGGTCATCGTCCTTATTCGCGCCCGTGATGACAAAGGGTTGCGGGGGTTGGTCTTGCGGGCGAAGGAGCAGGCGACTTCCCGCGACCAGTCCATCTACACGGGGACTTTGAGAGGGCAGGAAGTGGAAGTGCAAGTGCGTTGGGACACAACGGTCACCCATCCCAACACGGGTGAACCGCTCTTCCCCGACGGCGTTTACCTCTTGCAAGCGTGGGTCGTCAACGAACAGGGGCAACGGACTTTCTCCAACGAGGTGTTGGTCATCGTCCAAAACAAAGTTGCCCAGCCCGTCCTATCTCAAGCGACGCCTGCCCCGCCACCGAGAGGGGGCGCAACCTTAACGACCGCTACTACGATGGCAACAACGACCCTCGCCCTTCCGACCGTCGCCATGACACCCTTGATCGCCATGCTCAACCCCTTGCCCACGCCGACCTCTCGCCTTCAACCGCAATGGACATCTCCGTCGGGCACGCGCCCGTCTCCCCAACTCGCCGAAACGATGCCTCGCCCCCTCGGTGTGATGCCCATGCCTTCCGCCCCTTCCACCTTGCCCTCCCCTCAAACGGCGCAAGGTCTGGAACTCTCTCGCTCTATTTCTCCCGTCCCTCAAAGCCCGTCGTCACCACCTCAGCGAGCGCCCTTAGCGTCGGGCGTTTCTGCGCCCTTGTCGGCTCAACCCCGACCGACGATGGGCGTGCAAACTTTCCGAACTGACCTCGCCCTGCCGAAGGCGACGGGGCAAGTAGGGGCATTGCCTGTTCTCCCCAAGCCTGAGGGGATGAAAGCGTCCCTGCCAGAACCTCCTCGTTTTGTCTTGCTGACGGCACGGCGAATGGCGATGGCGTCACCTTCAGGGTCATCAGTGGCGGCGTCGTTGCCTGAACCTGAGCGGGTTTTGCCCCTGCCTGAGTTGCCCCATCCCGCTGCGCCGACGCCTGCCCGCCAGCAAGTTCGTTCGCCCAAACTCCAGCCCCTACATGGCTTCCGCTACACTGCCATCGCAGGCGACACCCTCCAAAATTTGGCGGAGCGGTTTGGCGTTGAGCCTGAAGTGCTGGCGGCTGCCAATGGATTGTCTGTTCGCGCTCCTTTGCGGGTCGGTCAACAAATCTGGGTGCCTGCCCCGTCGGTGAAAGTTTGGGTGGATGACCGCCTCGTCAACAGTGAGACGCCCGCTTTCCTTCGGGACGGGATGGTCATCGGTCCCTTCCGCGCCATTGTGGAAGCCAGTGGGGGCGTCGTGGATTGGGACAACACCCACAAGCAAGCCATCGCCACTCTGGGGTCGTTGCGTTTGTTGGCGACCATCGGCAAAAAGGAACTGGTGGTCAACGGGGAGCGGTTCGTCCTCCCGATAGCGCCCTTCCTGCTGGGCAATCGCACCTTCCTGCCCTTGCGCTCTTTAGGGCAGGCATTGGGCAAGGCGGTGGAGTGGCAAGAGGGGACGCTTCGGCTGCGGACGCTTGAACAAACGGGCGAAAAGTAAACCTCAAAGCGGGACTATCCCTTGCGCAGTTCGGCGAGGACCCGTTGGATCGCCCGCAGGCATTTCGTCACCGTCGGCTTGGAAACGCCTCGCTTAGCGGCAATTTCAGCAGGACGGTAACCGTCCATTAGCAGCAGCAAAACTTCTCGTTGTGTCGGCGTTAAGCGAGCCAGTAACTCCCGCATCAGGCAGCGGGCTTTGAAGATGGCTTCAGGGTCGTCGTTGCCATTGACCGAGCAAGCGAACAAGCATTCGTCCACGCCCAACCGCTCGCACAAAACACAAAGGCTCTCCACGACGACGCCACTGCGGGACTTGCTGTCTATGCTTTTGCCCCGCCGAAGGACATCAATGGCGTGGCGATAGCAGGCGCGGAAGATGTAAGCGTCGGGCTTGTCACTCAACTCCTTCCATCGCTCCAACAAAAACAGCGTCATCTCGCTGACCAAATCCTCTCGCAACTCTCGGTCGGCGGTTAGTCGGGCAGCGATGTCGTAAAGGCGTGGGCGGGCTTCTTCCACCGTTTGCAAGGGCGCAGCGCTCACCGAAAAAGTCACCTCCAACAGGTCGGGCGAAGCCTTTTCCGTTGCCTCAAAAAGCCAGGCAGGGAAAAAGTTGCGGCATTCGGCGGGGAAAGGTTTTGACGGAGCGCAAAAATGCCGTCAGTTATGGCAGCGCCGTCAGCAAGCGGTCTATGCCCTTCAAACTTTCGCCGATTTCGGCTCTAGCGACGGCGGGTTTCTGTCGCTCCAAAGCGTCCAAAGCGTTCAGCAAACTGGCACGGGTTTGGGTGATGGCAGCCAATTGCTCGTCCGCCCGCCATCGTTGTGCCGCTGACCGCAACGCCCCAATCCCGTCCGCCCATCGGTTGGCTGCCAGTGCCTTTTCCGCTTCGGCGATAGCCGTTAAGCCCTCCCCAGAAAGCCACTGGCGGGCTCGCGAAAGCCACGCCTTTGCAAGGGCAAGGTCAGGCGTCGGGGCTTTCTGCAACGCCTCCAACCGCAACGCCGTCCGCCAAAGCACCAACGCAGGGGAACGCACCTCAATTTCGCTCAACCCTTGCTCCGCCAGCAACAAGCGCATCCGAACCTCGTCGGGCGGAAGGCGGTCAAACTGCGTCCGCAACGACTCCAAAATCGCCCGCACGCTCCGAACTTCATCCGCCAACGGCAAAACTTCAACAGTCGGCGTCGGTTGGCTTTTTGGGGTCGGCGCCGCTGCAGGTGTGGGAGATGGCGAAACTGGCGGAGTCAACCTTTCGGGCGCAGGCGGGGAAACTTTCTCGCCTGTCGGCGAAGGTGTCGGAGAAGTTGCGGGTGAAGGTGTGGCGGAAGGGGTTGGGGCAGTCGGTGACGGTGCAACGGTCGTCATCCCCGTAGCAGGCGCAACGAAGGGCGCAGGTTTGGGCGCCTCCGATTTTGGCTTGGTGGCTTTGGGACGGGGGCGTTCCGAAACTAAAGTCGCCTGACCAACCTTTTCCCCCGTTTGCACTCGCCCACAGCCGACCAACCCGATGGCGACGATGCCGACAAAAACGAAGCCTGTCACCCGACGCATTCGGCGTCCCTCCTTTGTCAAGCCCTTTTGTCAAGCCCGTTAGCGGGCGAAGGGCATCCGTCACGGACGCAACAAAGCGGCGGCACCGTAGCCGACGACTTCGCTCAAATCGCCCGTCACTTGCCCCGAAGTGCTGTAGCCCAAGATGATGCCTTCCGTCGCTCCCAGCCCTTTCGCCGCTTCCACGACGGGGATGGCAACCAACACATCCGATTGGCTGGGATAGCGCCGCACACAATCCCAAACGCCATCGGCGTCCAACGCGGTCAACCGTTCCAGCGTCTCTCGGTCGTGCCGTTCAGCGACGACATGGGGTTCGTAATGGGTGAAGTCGCAACTGGCGATGAGCACGACATCGCCATTTTGTTGCTGCACCACTTCCGCCAACACCTGACCAGCCCGCTTCAGTTCATCCAACTCATGGCAACTGACGGCGATAGGGACGATGGCAGGCGTTCGGTCACCGAAGACGAATTGCAGGAAGGGCAACTGCACCTCAATGCTATGTTCGCCGTGACCGAACCCGCCCAAATGGGGGTTGAAATCTTCGGCGTAGCCCTCGTCGGCAGCGACTAAGGCTTGCGCCAACTCCTCCGCCACCTTGACTTGCCCTAA
>JGI26465J51735_1000239_pt1 | contig 20517 bp, 19 predicted proteins | sample PerSpoBPS_BMetaG_FD_51735 | JGI IMG/M metagenome (IMG submission 51735) | reverse complement strand
GGCACGGCCGGCCTCCGGGTCGCCTACGCCGCCCGCGCTCCCGCCCGGGTGATCCTGCGGGGGACCATTGCGAAGGTGGATCCGGCGGCGAAGACACTCACAGTGAAGACCGCGAAGGGAGAGACGGTGGAGGTCGTCGGAACTGACAAGACGGTCCTGCTAATAGTCGGGATCCGCAAGCCGACATGGAACGATCTCCATCCGGATGGGCGGGTGCTGGTGGTGGGGAAGCGGGCGGATGGCAAGGTGGAGGCCCTGCGCATCGGGGTGCGCCCACCTGTGCGGAGCGTGCGCGGGGTGATCGCGGAGATCCGAGGGAACCAGCTGGTCGTGGACACCGGGAAGGGCAAGGTCACCCTGGTCACCGACGAGCGCACCCGCTTCCGCATCCGGGGGTGAAGAGTCCCAGCGTGAAGGACCTCCGGGTCGGCGATCGGGTGAGCGCGGTGGCCGTCGGACACTGGGATGACCTCTGGTATGCCAACCAGGTCGCCCGGATCCGTCCCACCCGCTGAAGGGCGCGACGTTGGCCGGTGGGGGGCATGGATACGGCCCCCCACCGGTCGATCCTTGTTTCGGAGGACCCTTCGATGATCCGCATCGGCGCGGAAGAGCTGCTTCTGATTCTGTTCCTGGCCCTTCTGCTGTTCGGGCCGGGTCGGCTGTCGGCTATCGCCCGGGAGCTGGGCCAGAGCGTGCGGGAGTTCCGACGCGGCCTGACGGAGAACAGCGAGAGCGCCGCGCCGGAACCGCGTGAACCGCGCGGATCCCCTCCGGAGCCCCCAGGGCCTCCCGCGTGAGCTTTCTTGCAGGAGCTTCCGTTGCGGACCTGGGCAGGGTGGCCGAAGCCCCTGTTTCTTTCCAAAGCCCTGGTTTTGCTGCTGCTCGTGGCCGTGGGTGGGGCCGGGTGGGCACTCCATCGCCGGACGCAGGCCTCCGAGCTGTGGCGTATGGGGGGATGGATCCTCCTGGGCGGATGGGGACTCGCCCTGCTGGGGCTTCTCCTGTTGGGGCTATATCTGCGCTGAGCCTTGCCTTCCCGGTTTATCTCTTTACAGGAGGCTAATCGATGAGCCCACAGGCATCCGCTGATCCCGAAATCAAGCGCTACCTCCGGGATCTCGGCTCCTCGAATCCAGATCGGGTGCGCGCAGCCCGGGAGGCCCTGGCCGCCCTGGGCGCTCCGGCGCTGGAAGCCTTGATCGCGGTCCTCCAGGAAGAGGAGGACTCGTTACGCTGGGAGGCTGTCAAAGCCCTCCGGGACCTGGGGGATCCCCGCGCCGCTCCACTGTTCATCCGCCTTCTCCTCGAGGATCCCAACCCAGGGGTCCGCTGGCTGGCGGCGGAAGGGCTTCTCCGCCTCGATGAGACGGGATTGCGGGCTTTGCTGGAGGCCCTGGTTCATCATTCGGATTCTCCCTGGCTGCGGGAGGGCGCCCGTCACGTTCTGAAGGCACTCGCGGCCCGGGGACATAGGACGGAGCTCCTGCCGGTCCTGGAGACCATGGACGGACTGGAACCTGCTCTGACGGTGCCGCCTGCTGCCCAGCGGGCCCTGGATTCCATTTTCGGCCACGGATCAACGGCGTGATCGGTCCGAGGAGTTCCACATTGTTCCCCGTCGGGTCCTCTGAGAGAAAGCGTCCCCCGGCCTGAGTTTTTGACGCCCTTCCGCCTTGCGCATACACTCAATACGTCCACCGGATGGACTCCATCCATGTGCGCCGGAGGGATTCGCGATGGCCGACCATGAGACCACGTGGGGGGATCATCCGCGGACAACGGTGCGTCTTCGGCCCGGCGAGCGGGTCACCCTGTGCCGGTGCTTTCAGTCGAAGAACTTCCCGTTCTGCGATGGGTCCCATCGGGAGGTCGCGGGACGGGGCCCGGTGACGGTAGTCGTGCTGCAGGAGGAGCCCTCCGAGTCGAGGGGCGTCATCTGAGGNGCGGCGCAGGCCCGCAGGACTGCGCATCCGAGAAAACCCCAGGGGAGGGGAACGACCGATGGGTGAGCATGAGGTGACCATCACGGCACAGAATTTCGAGCAGGAAGTCCTGAAGTCCGAGAAACCGGTGCTGGTGGATTTCTGGGCGGAGTGGTGCGGGCCGTGCAAGGCCCTGGAACCCATCGTGGCCCAGATCGCCCGGGAATACGCCCAGGTCCTGAAGGTGGGCAAGTTAAATGTGGACGATTACCCCGAGCTGGCCATGCGCTACGGGGTGATGGGGATCCCCACCCTCATCCTGTTCAAGGNCGGGCGGGAGGTGGCGCGGATCGTCGGCTACCAGCCCCGGGAGCGCCTGCTCCGGCAGATCCTCCCGCATCTCCAGCCAGCCNCACAACGGTGAGCGGAGCCGGACCCAGGGGTCGGGGGAAGCCGGAGATCCCCGACCCCTGGTTTTCTTCCCTCATTCATAGCGCAGGGCGACGATGGGGTCGAGCCGGGCGGCGCGCCAGGCCGGGTAGAGGCCAGCGGCCAGGCCCACCGCGGAACTGATCCCCACCGCCAGCAGGATCGCCTCCGGGGTCACGATGGCCCGGAACGCCCCTCCAGCCAGCGTGGAGATCAGGAAAGCCACCCCGATCCCCAGCAATACCCCCAGGAACCCCCCGATGAGGGTCAGGAGAACCGTCTCGATCAGGAACTGGAGCAGGATGTCCCGTCGCCGGGCCCCCACGGCCTTGCGCAGGCCGATCTCCCGTGTTCGCTCCCGCACGGAAACCAGGGTGATGTTCATGATGCCGATCCCTCCCACCAGCAGGGAGATCCCGGCGATGGCGGAGAGGAAGGCGGTCAGGATCAAGGTGAGGTTGCCGAAGAGACTCAGGATCTCCTCCTGGGAGACCACGGTGAAATCCTCATCCTCCCGGAAGCGGATGCCGTGGCGCTCTCGCAAGACAGCCGTGGCCTGCTCCTGCGCCGCCCGGATGCGGTCCGGGGAGCGGGCGACCAGCACGATGGCCGAGAGGCCGGGTTCCCCGCTGCGCCCCCGCACCGAGTAGAGATACTGATGCATGGCGCTTAAGGGGATGAGGATCACCTCATCGTCGTTCCCGAAGGAGGTGCCTCCTTTGCGGCTCAGGATCCCGATGACCCGGAAGGGGACATCCCGGATACGGATCAGCTGCCCGATGGGATCGGCTTCCCCGAACAGCCTTCGGGCGGCCTCCACGCCCAGGAGCGCCACCCGGGCCGCAGTCCGCTCGTCCTCCGGGGTGAGGAAGCGGCCTCGCGCCACCGTCCAGTTCCGGGCGACCTGATACTCCGGCGTCACCCCACGCACGGTGGTGACCATCCGCTCCCTGGCGGAGGCCACCGGGAGCGTCTGGGCCACCACCGGGGCCACCATGACGATGTCCGGCGCCCGGGCGGATCCTGCAACGCCCGAGCATCCCCCAGGGTCAGGGCGGGCCGCAACAGGCCGGACTGCTGGGCGGCGGCCCGGGTGAGGCCGCTCTGGGAGAACCCGCCGGGGAAGACGAACAGCACGTTGGGCCCGATGGCCTCCACCTGGCGCTGGATGTAGTCCCGGACGCCCTGGCCGGCGGCCAGCAGGGCCACGACGGCGCCGACCCCGATCAGGATGCCCAGCAGGCTGAGGGCGGTGCGCAGTTTGTTGGCCAGCAGGCTTTGAAGGGCTGTCTGCAGGTTCTCCTGAAATTGCGCGATCATCGCTTCCGGTCCTCCCGAACGATGCGGTCGCTCCCCCCGTCATTCGGCGCGGAGGGCGACGATGGGGTCGAGCCGGGCGGCGCGCCAGGCCGGGTAGAGGCCGAAGAAGAGCCCGACGGCGGCGCTCACCCCCACGGCCAGGAGCACCGTATCCAGGCCCACCGCTGCCCGCACTGCTCCGCCGCTCAGGGCGTTGATCGTCGAGGCCAGGGCGATCCCGGCCCCGGTGCCCAGGACGCCGCCGAGCATCGTGATCAGGATGGCCTCGGTGAGGAACTGGAGCAGGATGTCTCGCCGACGGGCTCCCACGGCCTTGCGCAGGCCGATCTCCCGCGTCCGCTCGGTCACCGAGACCAGCATGATGTTCATGATCCCGATGCCCCCCACGATCAGGGAGATGGCGCCCAGCGCCCCCAGGAACACCGTGAGCACGCCGGAGATCTGCCCGAAGATCGAAACCAGCTCGAACTGGGTCAGGATGGCGAAGTCGTCCTCGTCCCGGAAGCGGATGCGATGCCGCTCCCGCAGGAGCTCTGTGATCCGTCGGACGATCTCGTCGGTGTATTCCGATCGGGTGGCCTGGAGCATGATCCCGGTCACCAGCGGCTCCCCGGTTCGCGGATCCCGCGCGTCGTAGAGCATCTCCTGGGCCACCGTGATCGGGATGAAGGCCAGGTCGTTGTAGTCCCCGAAGGCGTTGCCGCCCTTATCCGACATCACCCCGATCACCCGGAAGGGAACCCCGTTGATGCGCACCGTCCGCCCCACCGGGTTGGGNACGTCCGGGAAGAGGCGGCGGGCCGGGGTGAGGCCCAGCACGATCACCCGGGAGCGGTTGAGGAGATGGGCCTCCTCAAGGAACGTGCCGTGCTGNGGAGGCCAGTTGCGGGCGGGGGCATAGCCCGGGGTGGTCCCCAGGATCACCGTCACCGCCTCCCGGCCCTCGCTCTCCAGAGGTCCGAAACGCTGGATCACCGGGACGACGACGGTGACCCGGCCGCGCACCTCCTGCTCGATGGCGCGCACATCCCGCATGGTGAGGGAGGAGATGTCCTGCAGCGCGGCCCCTGCGGATGGGCCCTCCGCCGCTGCTCGTGGGATCACGAAGATCAGGTTGGTGCCGAGGGCGGCGAACTGGTCCTGGATGTAGTTCTGCACCCCGCGGCCGATGGCCACCATGGCGATGACGGCAGCCACCCCGATCAGGATGCCCAGGAGGGTGAGGGCCGCCCGCAGACGGTTGGCGGCCAGAGTCTCCAAGGCCTGTTGGATGTTCTCCCTCCACAACGCCGCTCGCATCCCGGTATCCCCTTCTTTGCGGATCCGATCAGCGCCGGAGGAAGATCCGGAACGAAGAAGCCGGTTGCACCTCGCCCAGGACGACGCGGTCGCCTTCTTGAAGCCCCTCCAGGACCTCGCTCTCGGTCTCCCCCTGGGCGCCCAGGCGNATCTCCACTTCCTCCGCCCGATCGCCGACCACCCGATACACGAAGGCCCGCCCGGTCTCCCGATCCCGCCGGACGGCGGCGTTGGGCACGAGGAGCACGTTCTCCCGGCGCTCCACTTCGATCTCCACGTTGGCGCTCATGCCGGCGCGCAGAACGGGATCCCGCTCATCCAGCACCACGCGGACTCGATAGGTGGCGGCGCCGCCGGCTTCGGTGGCGGCGGGAGCGATGGCGTCGATGTGCCCGCGGAAGGACCGGCCCGGCAGGGCGTCCAGGGTGATCTCCACCGGCATCCCTTCCTTCAGGCGCACGACATCGACTTCATCGACGGTCANGTCCAGATAGAGATCGCTCAAATCAGCCAGGACGATGGCCCCGCCGGGGACGCCGGCCCCGACCACCTGGCCGATTTCGATGTTCACCGCGATGACGGTGCCATCGAAGGGAGCCAGCAGCGTCGCCTGCTCCAGGCGGCGGCGGGCCTGCTCCAGCTGCAGGCGGGCCTGCTCCAGCTGCAGCCGCGTCCGCTCCACGGTGAGAGCGTCCGGCTGAAGCCGGGCCAGGCTGGCCTGAGCCTGCGCCAGCTGGGCTCGAGCGGCCTCCAGCTGCTCCGGCCGCGCCCCGGCCTTCATCTTCTCGTATTGCAGGCGGGCGATCTCCGCCTGGAGCTCCGCCTGTCCCACCCGGGCCCGGGCCAGGTCGACGTCGATGGGGGCGGAGAGGGGAGAGCCGGCGGTTTTATCCCGGGTCAGCTGGGCCTGCCAGATGGCGTTCTTGGCCACCTCGTAGTTCAGCCGGGCGATCTCCAGATCCGTGGGATCCGGGCCCTGCTCCAGGGCNCGGAGGGCGGCTTGCGCGCTGCGCACCGCCGCGCGGGCCGCGGCCAGCTCTTCCGGCTTCGGCCCCTGAACGGTCTGGCTGTAGACCACCTGCTGGGTGAGATAGGCGACCTCCGCNTGGCGCACCGCCAGCTCCAGATCCGTGGTGTCCAGGCGGGCCAGGGGTTGCCCTTTGCGCACCGCCTCGCCTTCCCGAACGAAGATCTCGGCCACCGTGCCGGCGGTGGCGAAGTTCAGCACGGCCTGGGCGCGGGGACGGATCTTCCCCGCCGCGCTCAGGGTGACTCGGAGGGTCCCCCGCCGGATCGTCGCAGTCTCCGGCAGGGCGGGGGAACGCCCCCGGGCTTGCGCCAAGAAGGCCCCGGCCCCGATGAGGGCGAGGAAGAGCAATCCGCCGAGGAGCCATCGAACGCGGCCTTTCATGAAGCGTCCTCCTGGAGTTCAGGTTTGGGAAGGATCCTCGATGCCTCGGAGCACAAAGGTAGCCAGCTGCTTGGCGATCTGTTCCGGCGGGAGGGCTGCCAGCTCGGGATCCAGCTCCATGCCGAAGACGGTCACGCCGTGCAGGGNGCCCCAGATGGCCCACATCACCAGGGCGGGGTGCAGCGGGCGATAGCGTCCCTGACCCAGCTCCGCCGCCAGCATGCGGCGCACTTCCTCCAGAAGCGGCCGCGCGATCTGATCCAGGAAGGCCCGGCGCACGGCTTCGTCGGTGCGGATCTCCTGATACAGGGCCTGCATGAGCGGCAGTTGCGCGCGCATCGCGACCAGGCGCTCCCGGAGGAACTCCTCCAGCCAGCGCTGCGGCTCCATGGCCGGCAGCGCCTGCAGGTGGCGCTGAATCGGCTGGACGGTCAGGGCCTCAAACATCGCCAGCAGGAGATGCCGTTTGGTCGGGAAGTAGCGGAACAGCGTGCCCTCCGCCACCCCGGCCTCCCGGGCGATCTGCCGGGTGGTCGCTNCCCGAAACCCATGCCGGGCGAAGATCCGGGCCGCCGCCTCCAGGATCTGCGCCCGCCGGATCTCCGGAGCCTTCCGTGGCCCCATCGGTGCCTCCATGGAGTGAGTGCTCACTCACTATAAGGCGAAGCGAGGGAGGCCTGCAACTTTCGGGCGGGCCGGTCGATCCGCCCCGGGTATAATGGACCCGNGATGGGATCCTGCGNGGGAGGGCGGATGAGAGGATGCGACGAGGGATGAGGTGGCTCTCCCGGCTGGGGCCGATGGGGATCTTCGCCCTGTTGCCGGTTTTGTTGCTGGGTCCCACGTTGACCGGGTCGCGGACCATCCTCCCGGCGGATAATCTTTACGAATGGCAGCCCTGGCGGGCGGCGGCCACCGCTTTCGGGATCGGGGTTCCTCACAACGCGTTGCTCTCCGACCTGGTGCTGGAGAACTACGCGTGGAAGCGCTTTCTCCTGGAGGCCCTGCGGCGGGGGGAGCTTCCCCTATGGAACCCATATCTGTTCGCCGGCGCTCCCTTCCTGGCCAACGGGCAGCACTCCGCCCTCTACCCGTTCACCGCGCTTTTCCTGCTTTTCCCCCTCCCCCAGGCCTATGCGCTGTTCAACGCCTTGCAACTGTTCCTGGCCGGCCTGGGGATGTATGCCCTGGCGCGGGCCTGGGGCCTGAGCCGGGCCGCAGCGACCTTCGCCGGGGTCGCCTATGAGCTGAGCGCCTTCATGGTGGTCAGCATGGTGTTCCCCATGATCATCGCCGGCGCGGCCTGGCTCCCCTATCTTCTCGCCGCCCTTCACGGGATGATCGAGCGTCGTCCGCTGCTCGGCCGCCCGGCGGCCCTCCCCTGGACGTTGCTGGCGGCCATCGCCCTGGGGATGAACATCCTGGCCGGGCACGTGGAGATCACCTACTACACCGTCTTGATCGGCCTGGGCTACGGCCTGTGGGGGGCGTGGCGTGCCCGGGCCCGGATCCGGGCCGCGCTGGAGACCCTGGGATGGACCGGCCTGGCGGTGGGCCTGGGGTTCGCCCTGGGGGCGGCCCAGTGGATGCCGCTGTATGANGTGGTGCGGGAGAATTTCCGCGAGGGGACGGCGACCCTGCAGCAGGTGCTGGGCTGGGCGTATCCCTGGCGCCATCTTCTGGTCTTCCTGATCCCGGATTTCTACGGGAACCCCAGCCACCATGGGGTGCGGGATGTGTTCAGCGGGGCCTGGGTGCCCTTCACGGTGAACGCCTACGGCCAGCCCAACCCGAACGGGGCCTTCACCAGCCACTGGGGGATCAAGAACTATGTGGAAGGAGGGGCATATCTGGGATTGTTGCCGTGGAGCTTCGCTCTCCTCGCGCTGCTCCGCTGGCGATCCCTCGCCCGCTCCCGCGTTCCCATCCTGTTCCTGGTCCTCCTCGCGGCGCTCTCGTTCTCGTTCGCCTTCGGGATGCCCACGTATGCGTTGCTGTATTACGGCCTGCCGGGCATCAACCAGCTCCACTCGCCCTTCCGCTGGATCTGGCCCTTCACCCTGGCGATGGCGGGTCTGGCAGGAGCGGGATTTGAGGTGGCGCTGCGGGAGGAGGGGAAGGCGGTGCGGTGGATGGCCCTGGGATGGATGGGAGTGGGAGCGCTCACCCTGGCCGCCCTGGTCCTGGCCCGCTGGGGGATGCCGGAAACCGCCCTGTCCCTCGCGGAGCGGGCCCTCCATGCCCTGGCCAAGGCGCCGGAGGCCTTCCCGGACGGCCGCACGTTTTTCTCGTATCAGTTCTGGAACCTGCTTCGTTTCGGCGGGGTGGCCCTGGGGAGCGGCCTGGCCCTCCGGCTGTTTCAACCCCGTCCGGTTCGCAGCGTCCTGCCCATCGGGATGCTGGCCCTGGACCTGCTTCAGGCGGGGGCGGGGTTCTATCCTGCCGCCGATCCCCGCTGGCTGGACTTCGTCCCGCCGGTCGTTCGGTTCCTGCGCCAGGATCCCGGTCCGTGGCGGCTGACGACCTTCGATCCGCACGGGCGCAAGACCTTCAACGCCAACGGCCCCTGGCTGTATGATCTGCAGGACGTGCGGGGATACGATTCCATCATCCTCAAGCGTTACGTGGCCTATATGTCGACCATCCAGCCCCAGCACGAGTTGCCCTTCAACCGCATCGCGCCCCTCACCGATCCGGCCGCCCTGGATTCCCCGCTGCTGGATGCTCTGAACGTGAAATACGTGGTCACGGAAGAGGAGATCCCCTCGCCCCGTTACACGAAGGTTTACGAAGGGGAAGTGCGGGTCTACCGCAACGAGGGCGCCATGCCCCGGGCGTGGACGTTGCCTCTGACCGCCACGGTCTTCCACCGGGACCCCTTCGTGGCATTGCGGCAGTTCGACCCCCGCTTCTACGTGGTGGTAGATGGTCGGGTCCCGGAGCTGGAGCGGTTCGGGGAGCGGGGGGCGCCGCGCCCGGCGACGGTCACCGTTTACGGGATCAACGAGGTGTGGGTGGATGCGGCGGTGGAGGAACCCTCCTGGCTGGTGCTGGCGGACACCTTCTTCCCGGGCTGGGTGGCATATCGGCGGCCCATCGGGGGGAGCGAGCGGGAGGAGCAGTCGCTGGAGATCTACGCTGCCAACGGCCTGTTCCGGGCNGTGATCCTGCCTCCGGGCCGCTGGACGGTGCGGTTCCGCTACAGCCCGCTTTCGGTGAAGTTGGGCTTTTTCACCACCTTCATCGGTGGGATGGGGATGATCTTCCTGGCGGCCCTCTGGCTCTGGGGGCGCCTGTATCGGGAGGAGCTGGAGCACTCCACCGCCCGCCGCGTCCTCAAGAACAGCCTCACCGCCATGGCCCTCAACCTCTTCACCCGTTCCATCGACTTCGCCTTCGCTGCCCTGATGTTGCGCATCCTGGGCCCGGAGGCGGCGGGGAAGTATTACTTCGCTATCGTCCTGGTGGGCTGGTATGAGATCCTCTCGAACTTCGGCCTGAACGTCTGGCTCACGCGGGAAGGGGCGAGGCGCCGGGATCAGGTGAACCGCTATTTCGTCAACAGCTCGGCCCTGCGTCTGGTCCTGCTTGCCGCCTGGCTGCCGCTGCTGCTTGCGATCACCGGGCTCTGGATGGGGCTGTTCCGCCTGAGCGGCGACACCGCCCTGGCCATCCTGTTGCTGGCCCTGGCCCAGGTCCCCGCCAGCCTCTCCACCGGCGTCACCGCCCTCTTCTACGTGTATGAGAAGGCGGAGATCCCGGCCGCCCTCACGGTGGTGACTGTCCTCCTCAAGGTCAGCTTCGGCGTGCCCATCCTCCTGATGGGCGGGGGGTTCGTCGGGCTCGCGGCCTCCTCGGTGGTCGTCAACGGGATCACCCTGGCCTTGCTCAGCGGCATCGCTTTCCGGACCTTCTTCCGCCCACGCTGGGAGGACGATCCGGCCCTGCGGCGGGAGATGATCCGCGAATCCGCCCCTCTGATGCTGAACCATCTCCTGGCCACTCTGTTCTTCAAGATCGATGTCCCCATCCTCCAGGCGTTGAAAGGGGATGTGCAGGTGGGGTGGTATAGCACCGCTTACAAGTGGCTGGACGCGCTGAACATCATCCCTGCCTACACGACCTTCGCGGTGTTCCCGGTGATCTCCCGACAGGCGGCCGGCTCGACAGAGGCCATGCGGCGTTCGGTGATCCTCACCCTCAAAGGTCTGGCAGCGATCGCCGTCTTCACCGCGGTGCTCTTCACCTTCCTGGCCGAGCCCCTCTCATATCTCCTGGGGGGCGCCCAGTATCTCCCCCATGCGGCCATCGCCCTGCGCATCATGATCTGGTCCATCCCCATCGGGTGGATGAACAGCCTGATCAACTATGTGCTGGTGGCCCTGGGCCGACAGCGTTACCAGACCAAAGCCTTCCTGATCGCCCTGGGGTTCAACGCTCTGTCGAACCTGCTGGCGATCCCGCTCTTCGGGTATGTGGCGGCGGCGGTGATCACCATCCTGTCCGAGATCGTNGAGGGGCTCGCTTTCTATTACGACCTGCGGCGGAGGATGGGGCCGTTGCCTTGGGGGGAGATCCTGGGGCGGCCGCTTCTGGCGGGTGTCGTCATGGGTGGCCTCATGGCCGCCCTCTGGAGGACGACGCCGGTCCTCGCCCTGCCTTTAGGTGCCCTCGGNTATGGGCTCGCCTGGTGGATGCTGCAGCCCTTCACACCGGAGGAGTCGGCCCGGATCCGTGAGATGCTCCCACTGCGCCGCTCCCCCCCGGTTTAGTCTGTGCCCTCCTCAAAGGGATCCCACGCCGGGTTCGTGTAGGCCCAGCGACAATGGATGTGATCGTTGGCGTTGCAGATCAGATCGTGGGAGCAACGACGGGCAAGGACCCGATAGGCCATGTCGGAGAGATGATCGCTGCGGGGGTAGATCCGCTGCTCCAGCAACGCCACCTCGGTCTTCAGGATCGGACAGTAGCGGGTTTCCACCAGATACCATGCCATGGATGCCCCCTCTCAAAAAGGATCACCCGCTTTGATCCTATTCCGAAGCGCCCAGGGGGATGAAGTGCTTTTCTTCAGGTGTGGAGGGTGAGGATCGTCCGATTCCGGGGGGACGAACTGGGATTCGGCCCTCAGCGCCTTCGTTTTCCTGCGACCCCAAGGACCAGACCCATCAGCCCGCCTGCCATGGCCATCCCCAGGCCGATCCGCAGGCTCCCCGGCCGGAACCGCAACGTCACCCGGTGACGTCCCGGGGGCACCTCCACGCCCCGGAAGACGGCGTTGGTCCGGTAGATGGGAACGTGGAGGCCATCCACTGTCGCTTGCCAGCCGGGGTAAAAGGTGTCCGAGAGGACCAGCAGGGCGGGAGCGTCCGTCTCCACATCCAGGATGACCTCGTTCGGGCTGTAGCGAGCGACCCCGATCTGTCCTCGACCTTCCCCGTTGAGCCGCGGCCCGTTCTGGACGACGGCGATCTCCTCCGGACGGAAGCGTTCATCCAGCACCCGTTTCAGCGCCTCGCCGTAGTGGTCCACGATCTCCGTTCGGTAAACCAGCCAGACTCGGGGGAGGGCTCCGGTGTGGAGGTGGATGTCGATAGCCGGGTCGTCCACGAAAACAGGCCAGATCCCCTCGCCGCCGGGAGGAGCCCCTTTGGGGACCACAATGTATTTGACCCCCAGCATCCGGTAAGCAGGATGGGTCGCGGAGGGGATCCACCAGCGCAGGATGTTGAATTCCCGGAGCTCCATCGGGTTGCCTGTTCCCTGGGGGACCTCGAAGCCGGCCATCTGCAGGGCGATGGGGGGCCAGAGGTCGCGCGCCGCCGGATCCACATCCACCCGGAACCAGCCGGGATCCGCCCGCAGGAAGCGCAGGGCCTGCGGATGAGGATCCCGGTGAGGCGGGGAGGGTTCCGCTTCGGCGGTGGCTCCCAGGGCCACCAGCTCGGCGGTCAAAAGCAGCGGCAGGGCGGGGCGAAGCCATGTCCTCCCCTGTGAGATCGCCCAGCCGGACAGAGCGGTTCCCCACGCCAGGAAGGCGGCGAAACGCAGCCCGGTTACGGCGCGCGCCCGGGCGGGCCCCTCCGGGGCTTCCGCAGCCCAGCGCGGGGCGACCCCCCAGAGCACCAGCCCGCCCATCGACAACGCCAGGGCCCAGAGAATGAGGGTCCGCGGGCGCGAACGTCGAAGCTGTTCAACCCCCATGGCCCCGGCGATGGCCAGCGCGAAGGAAACCAGATAGATCGCCCGGGCGGTCTTCCAGGTCTCCGAGAACAGGGGGAGCCGAGCCAGGGCAGGGTAGAGCGGCCCCTGGTAGCCAAGGGAGAACAGCAGCGCCAGCGTGCCCAGGCCGATCAGCGCCCACGTCCGACGAAACCGCAAGGTCCCCAACAGCCCCAGCAGGGCCAGATACAGGGTCACCGATCCCACGTAGCCGCTCTCCACTCGATTTGCCGGAAGCCAGAACTGGTCAGCTCCCCGCCCGTGGAAGAGCGGGCTGAGGAGATCGATGAGCATCGCGGGTGGGAATTCATACCCCCGCCGTTGTTCAAGGGGAACGCCGGCTCGATCCGTCAGGGGGAGCCGCTCCAGACCGGGGAGGAGGGAGGGGGCAGCCAGGGCGATGCCCAGCAGCCCGGCTAAGGCCAGCCGTCCGATTCGGTAGAAGCCCCGGGGCCATCCCCCCGCTGCTGCCTGTCCGAGAGCGTAAAGCCCTACAGTGAGCATCCCATACAGCGCCGCCTGACCGTGCCCGGAAAGGAGGAGCAGGGCGATGGGGAGGGCACCGAGGGGGATCCTGCGGGTGCGCCGCGCGGCTTGGTCCACACCGGCCAGTGCCCACGGGAGCCAGGCCATTGCGTCGTTGAACTGAGGGTGGCCCAGGTGGACCACAAATGGGTCCGAGAACATATAAGCGAGGGCGCCGGTGAGGGCGGCGGAGCGTCCCAGCCTCCAGATCGGCGAATGACGCAGATACACATACATCCCGACTCCGGCCAGCCACAGGCTGAAGGCACCGCGCAGCAGCACCCATCCCGGTGGGATCGGGGAAGCCAGGAAGAGGGGCCAGTTGAGGGGGTTGAACAAGCCATATTGCCCCTCAGAGAAGATCGGGTCCCCTCCCAGCATTCGGGGGTTCCACAGCGGAAGGACGCCGCGTCCCAGCTCTTCGGCCACGAAGGACCAGACCGGATACAGTTGCCCCCACAGATCGCCGCCTCCCTTGGGGAAGCGGTATCCGGCGATCCAGAGGGGCCAGAAGAAGAGGGCCGTCGCGCCGATCAGGAACAGCGCCGGCATCCCGTCCCGGCGGACGGCCCGGAGGATTCCCTTCCAGCGGGCGAGCGNGGACGTTTCATCGGCGATGATCATCAAGGCTCTTGCCACATCCGGCGGCTTGGAGGCTCTTCCTCACATGGGATCCAGGGGATCGGCATCCGGCTGCCGCGCGGGACGAGGATCCACGCGGCCTATGCCCTCGCGCGCTTCCCCGGTCCCCAAACATAGAAGTTTACTGCTTTCGGCGCGCGGCCGTTTCAACCGGGCATGGCATCGGACCGGCCCGGGAGGCGTCCGGCTTCCCCGGTCGAGGGCCCGCTAAGGAAGGCGGGCCAGGGCCTGTTCCAGGTCGGCCAGCAAATCGTCCGGGTCCTCGATGCCCAGCGAGAGACGGACCAGGTTGTCNGTGATGCCGATGGCGGACCGCTCCTCGGGGTCCATCTCATAGTAGGACATCAGGGCGGGCTGTTCGATCAGGCTCTCCACCCCGCCCAGGCTGGGCGCGATATACGGGATGCGCAGGGCGTCGATGAAGCGGGAGGTGCCCTCGCGATCCGCAGCGACTTCGAAGGTGACCACCCCCCCGAACCCACGCATCAGGCGGCGGGCGACGGCGTGATCCGGATGGGAGGGCAGCCCCGGATACCAGACCCGGCGGATGCGGGGATGGGCGCTGAGGAACTCGGCCACCCGCATGCCGTTCTCGTTCTGCCGGTGCACCCGCAGGGCCAGGGTCTTCAGGCCCCGCAGGACCAGATAAGCCGCGTGGGGATCCAGGATGCCCCCGATCATCGCCTGCATCTCCCGCAGCCCGGCGATCAGGTCGGCGGATCCTGCCACCACCCCGGCCATCACATCGTTGTGGCCGGAGAGATACTTGGTGGCGCTGTGGATCACGAGGTCGATCCCGTNATCCAGAGGGCGCAGGTTGATGGGGGTGGCGAAGGTGGCGTCCACCACCGTGCGGATGCGGCGCCGACGGGCGATCTCCGCCAGCCGCTCCAGGTCCATCACCCGCAGATACGGGTTGGTCGGGGTCTCCGTGAAGATGAGCCGGGTGTTGGGCCGGATCGCGGCCTCGAGGGCTTCGAAATCCCCGATGGGCACCACCGTGGCCTCCACGCCGAAGCGGCGCAAGAACTGGAGCACGAACTGGCGGGTGCGCCGGTAGGCGTCTTCCGTGACGATCAGGTGGGCTCCGCTGCGCAGGGAGGCGAAGAGGATGGCGGTGACCGCGGCCATGCCGGAGGAGAAGGCTGCCGCGGCCTCCGCCCCTTCCAGGGCAGCCACCCGGGCCTCCAGGGCGGCGACGGTGGGGTTCCCGTAGCGCCCGTAATCCACGCGGCCGCCGGCCGCGCCCCACTGCCGGGCCTCCTGGAAGGCGATCAGGTCCGCCGTGTCCCGGAACGCGTAGGTGGCGGTCTGGACGATGGGCGGGACCACCGCGTGGTAGGGGTTATGGCGCTCCGCGCCGCCATGCACCGCCCGCGTGGATGGGCCGCGGATCTCCAGCGAGGTGGCGCATCCGGTTTCCGTCTGCAGTTCCATCGCCGGCACCTCCTTTATCCGTTGCGGAAGAAGATGATGCGATNCTTCGACCACCTCTGAGACGGATGGGAGGAGCAAGGCGAGGCCTGTAGGGATAACAAAAAGGCCCCTTCTGGGAAAAGGGGCCTCGCGTCAGGCCACCCTTATCTCCCAGAAGCGCGGCGAACGCTTCTGCCGGACTTGGCACCTTACCCGCGCGGCCGTTCGCCGGTCGGCCGCCCGCTACGGCGGGCAGGTTGCCGGGGCTTCATCGGGCCGGGTCCCTCCACCCACTCTGGATAAGAGCGGCACCTATATTCGGTTGTTTGGGATGATTATAGCGAGGACCCTTCGCGGATGCAAATCTCGTCCCTCTGGCCTCATCGCCTTCCGGGCTCCGGAGAGGAAGCCGCGGCGCATAGAAGCCCATGTGGTTGCTGCTCCCGTTCGGCCTCGCTATAATCTTGTAGGATCTCGGCGCTTCGACTTGAAGATCACGGGTCCTCGTCCCCGGAGGAGCGCCGCATCGCAGGCTTCAAGGCGGATCTGTGAGGAGCAAGCGGTGGCGATGGCATGGCCCGGCCCGATGGATTGGGAGCACATGGAGATCACGGAAGCGGATCTGGAGGCGTTGCTGAACCGCTTCCTGGAGGATCCGCTTCCCCGCACCGATGAAGAGCTGGCTCGCATCCTGATCCGGCAGCGCCTGCAGGAGATTGAGGAGCGCCGGCGTGCCGCCCTCGCCGGCACCCGTCCCTTCCGCCCCCGGGATCGCTATGAGGTGGGGGAACGCCTCTTCTTCCCACACATGGGTTTCGCAGTGGGAACGGTAGTGGGGATCCGCGAGGGCCATAACCCCGAGATCGGCCCCTTCAAGGTGATCCAGGTGCGCTTTGAAGAGGACGGGACCGTTCGGGAGTTCGCGGCGGAGTATCCGCTTCCACATCGCCTCAACGATCTGGATGGGTGGCGGGGACCTGATGAGAAGGAGCTGCGCCCGGAGGAGATCTGGGACCGGTGGGGGCAGCGCATCCGGGAGCAGCTGCGGGCGCGGCTGGAGGCCAGCCCGGATTTCGTCCGGGTAGGGGATCACTGGTTCCCTCGGGCCTTGCTGGTGGAGCTCCATGAGGGCCACCTGAATCTGGTGGAGGCGGTCCTCGATGTCCACAACGGAGGGCCTCTCTCGCCGGAGGAGCTCCTGCCGCATCTGGAGCTCCCGGCGGATGTTCCCTTGCCCCTGCGGGTCTTCTCCCTGAACGCGGCCCTCTACCGGGATCCTCGCTTCGATGAGGTGGGCCCGGCAGGTCAGTTCCTGTGGTTCCTGCGGCGGATGGAACCCCCGGAGGTGCAGGAGACGCCGCCCCGCCTGCAGGGTCGACCCTATGGGGGGGACCGCGCGCGCCTCGATGAGGCCCTGCGCCGCATCGCGGCGGAGATCGATGACGAGCTCAGCGATCCGGAAGAGATCCGACCGGGCCTGGGGGAGGCCGATGAGGTGATCTGGGTCGCTTCGTATCCCCATCTGCGGAGCGGAACGGCCCCTCTCACCCGGCGCACCGGCCAGGTCTTCCCCCTGGGCCGAACCCATCGCATCCGTTTTGAGTTTGAGGATCCGGTCAGCGGCCGACGCTGGCCCGGATGGGTGGTTCGGGAGCGGAAATACGTTTTCGGCCTCAAGGAATGGTATGAGGCCTATCAGGTCCAGCCGGGTTGCCTGGTGGCCTTCCGACGCTCCCCAGAGCCCGGTGTGATCCGGGTGGCATTGCGAGGCCGCAGCCGGCGCGACTGGGTGCGGGTGGTTCGGGCGGAGGAGGGCCAGCTGGTCTTTGAGATGCTCCGCCGGCAGATCCCGGGCGAGTTCGACGACCAAAGCCTGATCGTTGTGGATGATCCGGCGGCCCTGGAGGAGCTGTGGACCCGCTGGCGGAACCGTCCGGTCCGGGCTCTGGCCCAGCAGTTGCTTCCATCGCTGGCCCAGCTCACCCCTCAGGGCACCGTCCACGCCCGCACGCTCTACCAGGCTGTGAACCTGCTGATCCGGACGCCGCCGGAGCCGCTCTTCGAGGAGATGATGAGCCTGCCCGGGTGCCTCTACCTGGGCGATGGATACTGGCGGTGGCGGGAGGAAGAGGCATGAGCAGCCGTCCGGGTCCATCGCTGCAGCGCCTGATCAAACCTACCCTCGATACCCCTTTCCACATCGACCTGGACTGGTGGAAGCGCAAGGGCCAGGATCTGCGGGCGTATTTGATGAGCCATCTCTGCCCGGAGCATCGGGAGCGCTTCCTCGCTCACCCGGAGGAGACGGAGATCGACTGGGTGGATCCGGAGACCGCCGAGGTGCGGCGGGTGGACGGGCTGTGGCATATCCTCCTGCAGCATTGCAGCCGCCAGCCGGATTTCATCACGCCCCAAACCCCGCTCACCGATGCGGTGTTCCGGCTGTTATTGGTGAACGGCAACCAGCCCATGACCCCGCGACAGATCGCCCAGGCCCTCCAGAAGCGCACCGGCCGGTGGGAGGACCCTCAGAAGATCCTCCAGACCATCGGCGGGCGCGTGGTGCATCAGGGGATCCGACCGGTCCTGGAGTGAGCCCCGATGCAGGTGACGGCGAAGCTGCATGCGATCCTGCGCCGCTACCGCCCCGCCGGGATCCGGGATGAAGGGATCCTGGTGGAGATCCCGGAGGGAGGCACCCCTCGCGATATCGCGACGGCGCTGGGGATCCCTCTGGAGTTGATCCACGCGGTCTTCGTCAACGAAGTCCAGGCCACGCTGGATACACCTCTTCAGCCCGGGGATGTGGTTCGTCTCTTCCCACCGGTGGTGGGGGGCGCCGAATGAATCCCTGGCGACACCCTGAAACAAGGCCATGGCCGAGCCCATCCGGCTCTTTGTGAGCAGCAGTCCGGAGCTGGAAGCGGAGCGGGAAGTGGTCGGGCAGGTGGTGGCCGGCCTCCCGGTCCGGCTGGGATGGGAGATCCGACACACCCCGAAACCGGGGGAGGCCCTCGCCCCCGCGCTGGAGGCCGTGGAGGCCGCGCATCTGTATGTCTTCATCCTGGGCATGGATTACGCCGCCCCCATGGGGCTGGAGTGGGGGCGGGCGGTCCGGGCACGGAAGCGAACCCTGGTCTTCGTGAAAGAGGTCCCGCACAGCCCGGCGGCGGCCCTGTGGTTGAGCGAGCACGGGGCGAAGGTCGAGCGCATCGTTTTCGATTCGCTGGCTGCCTTCCGCCATGCCTTTGAACGTCACCTGATCCAGGCCTTGCTGGATCTGGCGGAGACGTTGCGGCTCCATCTCGATGAGATCGAAGGGCTGGCCGCACGGATGAAGGCGCTGGAGGAGGCGGCCCTTCAAGCCCCTGCCGTGGCCCGGGGCGCGGACCGCAGCGCCATCATCCTGGGGGAGCGCTGATGGGCCCCCGTTGCTGGATCGGGACGTCCGGGTGGGTTTACCCCCACTGGCGCGGCGTGTTCTACCCCGAAGATCTCCCGCAGCGCCGCTGGTTCTCCTATTACGCGGCTCATTTCGACACGGTGGAGATCAACAACACCTTCTATCGTCTGCCCTCCGAGGCGACCTTCGATCGCTGGCGCGACCAAGCCCCGGAAGGCTTCCGCTACGCCGTGAAGGCCAACCGGTATCTCACCCATGTCCGCCGGCTGAAAGATTGCGCGGACCCCCTCGCGCGCTTTCTGGAGCGCGCTCGGCGCTTGGGCGATCGCCTGGGGCCGATCCTCTATCAGCTTCCTCCCGGGTGGCCACCGGATCCCGGCCGTCTGGCGGAGTTCGCGGCCCTCCTCCCCCCGGATATGCTTCACGTGTTCGAGCTTCGGGATCCCCGCTGGTGGATTGAGCCGGTGCGGGAGGTGCTGGCCCGAGGCGCGCTCTCCTTCTGTCTGTTCGATATGCCGGAGCTCTCCCCTCCGCTCTGGGTGACCGGGCCGGTGGTGTATATCCGGTTTCACGGATCGACGGCCCTCTATGCGGGGCGTTACGCTCGCGAAGCGCTGGCGGCCTGGGCGGAGCGCATCCGGGGGTTCCTGCGCGCCGGCCATGAGGTCTACGCGTATTTCAACAACGACGCCTTCGGACACGCCGTGATCAACGCCGTGGAGCTGCGGGAGATGCTGGGATGAGCGGTCATCCGGGGAACGCCACAGCGATCGCCTCGGCGAGGGTGCGTGCGGGTAACAGGGTGAGCTCCGGGGGGACCTCCCGCAGGCGTCGGGCGGTTCGGGGGAGGAGACAGCGCCGGAAGCCCAGCTGGGCCGCCTCCGCCAGGCGCAGCTCCATATGTCCCACGGCCCGCAGCTCCCCGGATAGCCCGACTTCCCCGATGAACACCATGTCCGGCGGGAGGGGGCGGTCCCGGGCGGAGGAGACGATGGCCATGGCGATGGCCAGGTCGGCGGCCGGCTCGTCCACCCGCAGCCCCCCCACCACGTTCACGAAGAGGTCGTGATCGTGCAGGCGCAGGCCCACCCGTTTGGTGAGCACGGCGACCAGGAGCAGGAGGCGGTAAGGATCCACCCCGTTGGCGGTGCGTCGGGCGGCCCCGGGAGGGGCTGGGCTGACCAGGGCCTGGATCTCCACCAGCAGCGGGCGGGTGCCCTCCATGGTCACGGCCACGGCGGAGCCGGAGGCCTGGATGAGGCGTTCGGCCAGGAAGAGCTCCGAGGGGTTGGGCACCTCGGCCATCCCATCCCCGCGCATCTCGAAGACTCCCACCTCCGAGGTGGCCCCGAACCGGTTCTTCACGCTGCGCAGCAGGCGGAAGGCGTGATACCGATCCCCCTCCAGGTAAAGGACGGTGTCCACGATGTGCTCCAGCAGCTTGGGCCCGGCGATCAGCCCTGCTTTGGTGACGTGGCCGATCAGGAAGATGGTGATCCCCAGGTTCTTGGCCATAGCCTGAAACCGGACGGCGCACTCGCGCACCTGGCTGACGCTCCCCGGAGGGGAAGGGATCTCCTCCACGTAGACNGTCTGGATGGAGTCCACGATCACCAGGCGGGGGCGCATCCCCTGGATGTGATCCGCCAGGGCGTCCATCCGGGTTTCGTTTAAGAGATANAGATGGGGGTTGTGCAGGCCCAGGCGGTCGGCGCGCATCTTCAGCTGGCCGAGGGATTCCTCCCCGGAGATATAGAGGACGGGGAAATCGGGGCCGGCCATGCGATCGGCCAGCTGCATCAGGAGGGTGGATTTCCCGATCCCCGGATCGCCGGCCACCAGGACCAGGGAGCCGGGCACCACGCCGCCGCCCAGCACCCGGGCGAACTCCCCGATGGGCAGCGGCCAGCGCGTTACCTCAGCGG
>JGI26465J51735_1000237_pt1 | contig 20694 bp, 19 predicted proteins | sample PerSpoBPS_BMetaG_FD_51735 | JGI IMG/M metagenome (IMG submission 51735) | reverse complement strand
AGGCGCAGGGCCGCAGCGAGGGGGCTGCTCTTCGACTACGAGGCGATCGCCGAGGGGACCGAGTTCTGGGCCTGGGTCTCGGTGCCCGATGGGATCGAGCTCGACGGCCTCGAGGTGGCAGTGGGAAGGGGGCAGTCGAGGGGCTTCGGTCGGGCGGTGCTCTCGTTCTGGTCGGAGTTGCCGAGGGAGGGCGGCATCCAAACCGACAAGTGGTATGTGGCCATCTCGCCCGTCACACCGGTGAGGAAGCTCGACTGGGAGGGGTTGGGGTTCTCCGTAGTGCTGGAGAGGGTCGAGGGCAGGACGTACACGCTCCAGACGGGTTGGGACGTTCTGCAGGGCAGGTTGAGGCCTTTCGTGGAGGTAGCAAGAAGCGGATCGCTGGTCGTCGCCCGGCTTTCGGACACCAGCCGCAGCCACTTCCTCAGGGTCGGCGTACCGGTCAAGGTGGACGGCTTCTGGTTGACCGGCTTCAACGCCCTGATCCCTCTCTCGGAGTACGAATCGATCCTGGAGGTGAAGAGTTGGTCTTGAGCGGGTACCTCCCATCGAGGGTCAAGTTCGTAGGGGTTCTGAACTTCAGGGCGAGGGGACCTATCCACGTAGGGCATTCGAAGGAGGCGAACGTGTTGTACGCGTTGAAGCTGCCTAACGGCGACCTCGTCGTCCCTGCCAGCACTTGGAAGGGCGTGCTCCGCTCGTTGGCCGAGAGGCTCGCGCCTTCCCTTCCGATTGGCGAGATCGAGAGGCTGGCCTTCGAGACCGTTGGAAGGGCCCAAGCGCCAGAGGAAGCCAGGAGGAATGTGAGAGAGAAAGGCCTGATGGACGACTTCGTCAAGGTTCTCGAGAGAAAGCCTCAAACCCGCTTCGATCAAAGGGACGTCGAGGAAAAGCTCGAGCGCCTCGGCTACAGGAAGGATGAGGGAGGGAAATGGCAGATCGAGGACAAGGAATGGGCCCTCGTACAGTACCTCTCCCTCCACTGTCCTGTTGGGAGACTCTTCGGGAACTTGACCCTCGCAAGCAGCCTCAAGTTCTTCGACGCGGTGATCAGATCTGGCCTCCAGCGGAGGCCCGGTATCGGCATAAACAGGAACACTGGGACGGTGCAGGAGAACGTCCTCTACTTCGTCGAAACCGGTGACGCGTATGCTGCGGTCCCTCTGCTGCTATCGGGCGAGGTCGAACCGCGAGGCAGTGCCCCGGCGAGGTTGCTCGCGTCGGTCCTCGAGGCGGTGGCAGAGGTCGGCATAGGCGTAGGGGGCCGCAAGAGCGCAGGTCTCGGGCTGCTCGAGCTCGAATCCTCCGAGTTCCACGCCTTCGAGCGCGGCAAGGACGGAGACGAGAGGGGAGCCCTGCTGGCTAACCCGTTCGACGCCGAGAAGATGGGACTGAGGGAGTTCGTCGGGTGGCTTCGTGGTGAACGGTAGGACCCTTGTGATAGCGACGTGGGGTCAGCCCGCAAGCTGGCGTGAGGCCCGTTACGTGTTGGAGGACGGAAGCGAAGTGGTCGAGCACTGCACAACGCTCCCCCTTCTCCTCAGACGTTACAGCGATTCCGATGCTGTCCTGCTGGTCCTCGACAGCCTGATCGACGAGTACCTCGGCAAACTACAGGACGGGAGGTGCTCCGCGTGTTACGACCGCCTGAGAGGAGCGGTGAGGGAAGCGGCCAATTCCACGAACTACGGTGAGCTGAGGGAGAGGGTCAGGAAGTTCGTCATCGAGATGCTGCGTTGCCTCGAAATCGACGGACGCGTCACCGTTGCGGTCTGTCCCGCAGTAGGCCGACCTGGAGGTCAGTGGGCCTTCCACAGCAGCCCGAGGGACTACGAGGCCGTTTCGCTGGCGGAGCTCGGCCTGAATTTCCTCGACCGACGATACGACAGGGTCGTCCTCGACGTCAGCCACGGCGTCAACTTCATGCCCTCCGTCGCCCTCAGGGTCGCAGAGAGGTTCGCTGGCCTTCTCCTGGTCGCTCAAGGCGATGAACGAAGTGTGACCCTGGAGGTCTACAACAGCGATCCCTACTCTCGTACCGACTCCGTTCCCGAGCTGAGGCTGAACCTCGTCGCAAAGGAACAGATAGACTCCGTGAGGGTTCCCTCCCACATTCCTTCCAAGCTCATATCGCGCAAAGGGCCCTTGGAGCCAAGTCTGGCAGAGATGGAAGACGGGCTGAACAATAGGTATAGGGATGCCGTTCGTCTGCCGCTCTCGGCCCTGTACTACCCTCTTCCGTTGGCGCTCCAGTACGCCCTCAGCCAGGTTCAGGACAGCGCGCTTGACGTGCTGAAGGGGGCGTTCAGGCTCTGGGAGGGTAATGTGACGGTCAACCTTGCACGGAGGGAGGTAAGGAGCGTCTTCCGCCTGAACCCTGACGCAGTTTACGCGCTCCTGCTCGTCGAGGCTGTGAGGAGACGACTCGGACGTCCCGAGTATCCGGCCCGCTTGGAGGTGCTGAAGAGGAGCGAGGCTCTGTATTGGGCTATCAACGAATCCTTTTACTATCTGATCTCAAACGAGCTCAAATTGATTGAGAAGTCGCTGGAGGAAAGGAAGCCGTCGAGGACGCTCAGGCTCTGCGAGCTTTACGGAGAGGATTGCGAGAGCGGCACTCCTGATAAGAGGGTCATGATAGCCCATGCGGGCTTGCAGAAGGAGTTCGTCCTACTCGACCCCAGCAATAAACAGCTTTGCTACACCGATGACGTAGAGAATTTGCTCGACCGCTGCGGGCTGCAGATAAGCCAGAGAGATTGACGTGCTCCGAGCCCGTCCTTTCCCACTGACCGCAAAGAGCTCCACTCTCTAGGAGAGCCGGCAAAACCTATTCTTTCGGCTGCATGCTGTACCTCGTGCTCGACCCTTCACCCAGTCGGTGATAATTCAGGGCGTGGAGTTAATCGTGGGCCTGCTGATAGGCTACGGAGTCGCGAGGGTCCTGAAGGGCCTCCTGCTGGTGCTGGTGGGCCTCCTGATACTAGTAGTCCTGGGGATAACGATCGCCGGCCTGCCGAACCTCAGGGAAGCGCTCGGGTTTGTGGGACAGTTGGCGAACGCCGCCAGACCCCTTCTCGGCTTCGTGATGGAGCGCCCTCCCTTCGTGATAGGCCTCCTGATCGGGTTCGTCATGGGCCTGATAAGGTGATGGGAGAGGGCCACACGAGATGGGTTCGGCCCTTCACTCGGGCGGGTTGAGCACCCTGAGGCCCATCTGCGTCGCGGCCTCGTAGATCTCCAGCGCCTTCTTCCTGCCGACCTTGCCAGAGATTCTCACGGCGTGGACCTTCGGGTCGAGCCCCTCGAGCTCCTTCCTGTTGCTGACGAGGACCTCCCTGAAGCCCGACGGGTGAAGGCCCCTGTACTTCCTCGGTGAGCGGTACCCGACCTTGACGAGGGGCGGCCATCCGCTGACCTGGAGCCTCATCTTGCTGTCCTTGCCCCTCGGCCTCCTCCAGTTGGGCTTGAGCCTGACGTACCTCCAGCTCTCCTGCCTCACGAACTCGGGCCTCTCCTTCCTGAGCCTGAGGACCCGTTTGGGGATCTTGACGGCGGCCTTGGGCTTCTGGGCCTGCGCCTGCTCCTGCGTCTCCGTCCCCTCTGCTCCGACATCGCCGGTCCTCCCACCCACACCTTTCTTATGAATTTCCCTCGCCTGCAACGAATCCGCAGGTCATCTCACCGTCCTCCATGAAGCCGGGTAAGTCGGTGTGAGGCTCGACGGGCTTTTCAGCTGGAGCGAACGGCGTTGGGACAGGCGTGACGGACAGGAGGGCCGAGCTTGAGGATTACTTCGAGCGGCTGAGGAGGGACTTCGAGCGGCACCTCAAGTTGGCGAAGGAGGTGAGGGAGAGGGTCAGGTACCCGACGCCGGAGGTCGAGGTCAGGGTCGCTGAGGACATGGCCGAGAGGATCGAGATGGCGATGGGCAGGAAGGGCCTCGCGGAGCTGCTGAGGTCCCTGAGCGCCAACGTCAAGAAGGAGCTGTTGCCCTTCAAGCTGGCGGAGAGGCTCGCCTCGGAGCTCGAAGCGCCCGACGACGGTTCGCTCACATCGATCGTCAGGACCTGCCTCGCCGTCATGACGCCTCCAGGAACGACTGCGGCACCGACCGAGGGCATCGCCGCGGTCAAGATCAAGAAGAACCCCAACGGCACCGACTACCTCGCCATCTACTACGCCAATCCCATCAGATCGGCCGGAGGGACGGAGATAGCCGGCTCCGTCGTCCTCGCCGACTACCTGAGGAACCTCCTGGGCCTCGACCGCTACAGGCCGACCGAGGAGGAGGTGATGAGGTTCATCGAGGAGGCCAGAACGTACAGGAGGAAGGTGGGGAGGTTCCAGTACAACGTCCCCGACGAAGTTCTGGAGTTCGTCGTGAGGCGGATCCCCATCGAGATAACGGGCGTCCCCACCGATCCTGTGCCCGTTCCTTCCTTCAGGGAGGTGCCGAGGGTCGAGACGCCATACGTCAGGGGAGGGGCGCTGAGGGTCGTGAACGACGGAGTTGTGGGCAGGGCGAAGAAGGTGCTGAAGCTCGTCCAGATGGTGGGGCTTGACGGGTGGGAGTGGCTGGAGGAGGTGGCGCGGATGATGAAAGAATCGGGGAAGGGAGGTTCTTCGGTCCTTAAGGAGGTCATCGTGGGTAGGCCGGTCTTCTCGATGTCTGACCGCTTCGGCGGCTTCAGGCTCCGTTACGGCAGGGCCCCCCACACCTCGATGTCGGCCGTCGGCGTCCACCCTTACACGATGAGGGTCCTCGAGGACTTCGTCGTGGTCGGAACCCAGCTCAAGCTCGAGTATCCAGGGAAGGGAGGTGTCGCGGTCCCTGTGGACTGCATCGAGCCTCCCATCGTGAAGCTCGAGGACGACTCGGTCATCAGGGTCGACTCGCCATCTAAGCTGGAGGAGGCCCTCAGGTTCGGGCGTAAGGTCCTCTTCGTCGGCGACCTCCTCGTCAGCTTCGGCGACTGCGTCGAGAACAACGTCCAGCTGAAGCCCCCGGGATACTGCGAGGAGTGGTGGGTCGAGGAGGTGAAGGCCGCGCTGAGTGGCCCCGAGGTCAGACCGCTTGGCGATGATGAAGTCAGGTGGATCGGGCTAGCGGACTCGGACCCCTTCAGGAACGTCCCTCCGGTCGAGGTGGCCTGCAGGATATCCTCCAAGACCAAGACCCCCATCCACCCCAGGTACATGCCCTTCTGGGACGCCTCCACCGGAAAGGAGGTAGAAGCGATCAGGATGTGGCTTCGGGAGAACATCAGGTCCTACAAGGCCCTGCCGCACGACCAGGAGGCCAAGAGGGCCCTCGAGGCGATGCTGGTCCCCCACAGGGTACGGGACGGTCGCATAGTTCTGGAGCAGGGATGGTTTAAGGCCCTGATCTTCCTCTTCAGGCCCTTCAGCTCCGTCGACGTCTCCTCGCTCTCGGTGAAGGACGCGGTGGAAGCCCTGACGGGATTGCCCTACAGGCCGAGGATGGGTACGACGCTCGGCGTGAGGATGGGGAGGCCGGAGAAGGCGGACCAGAGGAGGATGAAGCCGCCCGCCCACGTGCTCTTCCCTGTAGGGCTCCTCGGAGGGCAAAGGAGGTCGATCGTCGCGGCGGCGAGGTCCGAGAAGGGCCCTGTGGAGCTGAACGTCAGGGTGTGCCTCGACTGCGGTTTGAGGACCTGGAGGGCCGTCTGCGAGTCGTGCGGAGGCCCCACATCCCTCGCCGGGTTCTGCAGCGTCTGCGGCTCCGAGTTTGTAGAGCCCCAGTCCGACACTTGTCCCTCATGCGGCTCGAAGCTCCACCTCAGCACCAAGTTCGTCGTCGACTTCAGGTCGGAGCTCGAGGCGGCCCTGGGAAGGGCTAGGGCGGAGGTCGAGGAGCTGAAGGGCGTCCGTTCGCTCACCAGCCGTCACAAGGTCCCCGAGGAGCTGGTGAAGGGCGTGCTGAGGTCCTCGCTCGGCCTGTACGTCTACAAGGACGGCACCGTGAGGTTCGACGCGACCAACGCGCCTCTGACCCACTTCGTCCCTCGGGAGGTCGGCACCGATCTGGAGAGGTTGAGGGCGCTCGGCTACAGGACCGATTACAGGGGGGATCCGCTGGTCTCGGAGGAACAGGTTTGCGAGCTCTTCCCACAGGACGTCATCATACCCGAGAGCTTGGCCGAGCACCTCTACCGCGTCTCCAAGTTCATCGACCGTTACCTCGAGCTGAACGGCTTCGAGCCCTTCTACCGATGGAAGGGCCCTGAGGACTGCATCGGCTCCCTCCTCGCGGCCCTCTCCCCCCACACCTACGGTGCTGTGGTCTGCAGGGTGATAGGCGTGGTGAAGGCCGACGTCGTCTATGCCCATCCCCTTCTGCACGCGGCGAAGCGGAGGGACTGCGACGGCGACGAGGACAGCCTGATGCTCCTCCTGGACCCCCTGATCAACTTCAGCACGCTCTACCTCCCCGACCGAACGGGAGGGCTGATGGACACGCCTTTCCTGCTGACGGTGGTGCTGAGGGCAGAGGAGGTCGACGAGCAGTCCCACAACGTCGACGTTGCCTTCCGTTACCCGCTGGAGTTCTACTTGGCCGCCTCGAGGGGCGAGAAGGCCCAGAGCCTCCAGGGCGCGATACCGCTGGTCGGAGACCGGCTCGGAACGCCAGAGGCCCTCAGGGGCTACGGGTTCACTGTCCCTTCCTTCTCCCTCTCCCACGATGTCAAATCCACGTCCTACAGGAGGCTCGGCACGCTGCTCGAGAAGATAGAGGCCCAGATGAGGGCCGCCGAGAGGCTGAGCGCAGTAGACCCTGTCGTCGTAGCGGAGAGGGTCATGGAGTCACATCTGCTGCCAGACGTGGTCGGCAACCTCAGGGCCTTCTTCATGCAGGGCTTCGTCTGCAGGCGCTGCAACTCGAGGTACCGGAGGCCGCCCCTGAAGGGGAGGTGCGTCGTGTGCGGCGAGCCCGTCCACCTGACGGTCTACAGGGGCATGGTCGAGAAGAACGTGGAGCTCGTCCTTAGGCTGCTGGAGAGGTACGTGAGGGACCCTGTGATAAGGGAGGCGACCCACGAGGCCCTTACTAACATCGGCCAGCTCTTCGGCTCCGAGCCGTCGGAGGGAGGGGGGAAGGGCAGGCAGACGAGCCTCAGGAGCTTCTTCTGATCAGGCGAACTGCTCAAACCTCACCGTAAGGTCCCTCAGGTCGATCACCGCGACCGTCCCGACCGTCGGCTCGAGGCCCACGCCCTTCTGCAGCTTCGTCTGGTCCTGAAAGGTCCCCGAGTTGACGAGCCTCACACCTCTGTAGAGCCTGAAGGCTGCGACGTGTATGTGGCCCGTCGCGAGGACGTGGGGAACCTCCTCCAGCAGCAGGTGGTCCTCCCTCCAAGGTATGATCGGTGTGACCTCCATCGACGGAGCCAGGTGCCTGGACTTCAGGAGGACCTCCATCACCTCGCCCGCGCTCCTCCTGAGGTCGCTGTAGGAGAACCTCATGCTCGACTGGATCACGTCGTCCAGCGTCTGGCCGTGGAAGAGGAGAAGCCTCGCTCCGCCTATCTCGACCAGCGCCGGGTTCCCCAAGAAGACGAACCTCCCCTCCGGGTCGAGGGCCCTCCTGTGCTCCGCGTGGACCGGTGGCTGGGGAAGGGCCCTCCTCACCGGCTCGTGGTTACCCGGAACGTAGACCACCTTCACCTCCCTCGGGACCTTAGCCAGCAACCTCCCGGCCTCCGCGAACTGTTCCCTCAACGTCTTGATCTCCAGCTCCTCCCTCTGTCCTGGATAGACGAAGACGCCGTCGACTAGGTCCCCGTTGATCAGCAGGAACCTCAGGTTCAGGTTCGCGTGCTCCGACGATAGCCAGTCGAGGAAGTCGTTGAAGGCCCTCCTGTTGAAGCGGGCGCTCCCCACGTGGACGTCGGAGATAACGCAGACCCTCACGTCAGGGCCCCTGAAGGGCCGATCAGTTTGGGGGACGTCGGGGAACATCACGTCCCTCACGACCAGCCTGCTCCCCCTCGCAGCGACCCTGACCACCACGACCATGTCGCCGCAGAGCGTCTCGACCTTCTCGGAGAGCGACCTTTCCCTCGCCGGTGCTATGGCGCTCCAGATGCCGTTGGGGTCCTCGAGCCTCAGCCTGTAATATCCGTCGCCCCTCGAGACCTCCCTCACCTCGCAGACCGCATACCCTTCCCCTCCTGACTCGATGAGCTCCTTGATCGAGCTCAACGGGATCCCCCTCCGTGAGGACATTCTCCAGAGCGCAGCGAAGCGGCTGACCCTGTAGACCGTGAACTCCTCCGCCTTCCCCTCCATCCTGATCTCCTCGTAGGTCGGCTTCAGGACCTTCAGCTCGACCTCCTCCCAGGTCGTCTTCTCCTCCGCTGGCCCCGGTTCCTCCGCCTCCCCCTTTCCAGACCTCTCTACGAGGAAGGCCTCCAGCGTCCTCGCGTCGACGAGAGACCCCCTTCCGGCCTTAGAGGTGAGCCACCTGACCAGCTCGTCAGCCACGTCCTCGCCGAGCTCCGTAATCCTCTCGAGGGCCTCAGGAGTCACCTGGTAACCGGACCCGAGGAGCCGCTTCGCTATCCTGCTCCTCAGGGAGGCGCTGGAGCTCAAGATCCCTTCGGTTCGCTGACCGGGAGCTCGATCAGGTTGGAGAGGGCCTCGTCGTTGAGGAAGACGTTCTCCAGCTCCTCCATCGGCACGTTCAGCGCTATCCTCCTCGTCCTCCCGTACCTCCCGTAGCTCACGACGTCGCTGCTCAGGACGCCCATCATCGTCAGCTCCGAGATGATCGAGCTAACCCTCCTGTCGGTGAGCGGCTCCACTCCGAGGGCAGCGCAGACGTTCCTGTACTGGTTGTAGACGGCCCCTGTTGTGACCTTCTGGATCCCGGCCCTGACGCACTGGTAGACCGACAGCAACACGATCCTTCCGTGAAGCGGGAGCGTCGAGAGGGCCTCGTAGATCCTTCCCTGCTCTATGACGCCGAAGGCCGCCCTGACGTGCCTCTCCTCGACCCTTTCGGCTCCCTCCCTCTCCGCCAGCTCCGCCGCGACCCTCAACAGGTCCAGAGCCCTCCGGGCGTCTCCGTGCTCCGCAGCTGCCAGCGCGGCGCATAGCTGTATCACGCCGTCTGAGACGACGCCCTCGTTGAAGGCGACATTCGCCCGCTCGCTGAGGATGTCGACCAGCTCGACCGCCGTGTAAGGGTGGAAGACGATCTCCTCCTCGCTGAGGCTGCTGAGGACCCTCGGGTCCAGCATCTCCTTGAACATCAGGTCGTTCGAGACGCCGACGATCGACATCTGCCCTCCCGGAGAGCCCTCGTTGATCCTCGTCAGCTGATAGAGCGACTCGTCGCCGCTCGACTTCACCAAGTGGTCTATCTCGTCGAGGCATGTGACCATGAGGACCTCGGACCTGTGGAGGGCGCTCCTGAAGCGGTTCATCACCTCTGCCTTCGAGAGGCCCGTGAAGGGCACCTTAACCCCGAGGGCTGCGCAGAGCTCGGACAGGACCCTGTATTCGGTCCCCGCGACCCTGCAGTTGACGTAGACGAACTTCAAAGGGAGGTTCAGCTTCGCCGCCTCCTCCTCGAACCTCTTGAAGACGTGCTTGACGACCGCCGTCTTCCCTGTCCCAGTCTTGCCGTAGATGAAGACGTTGCTGGGCCTCGTTCCCCTGAGGCTCGGAGCGAGGATCTCGCCGAGTCGCCTGACGTGCTCCCACCTGTGCGGTAAGTTGCCCGGAATGTAATCGGCCCTCAGGACGTCCCTGTTCTTGAAGATCGAGGACCTCGTGAGGCTCTTCCTGATCAGCTCGGAGAGAGGGTCCTCCGCACCCCCTTCCTTCCTCTGGAGCTCCTCCATGTCCTTCCGACCTGCTTCCACTGCACCTGATAAGTTGCTATTGTTCGAACAGTGAAAACGAAAGCGGTTGTGAATACCGTAATGATGGCCTGAGGAATCGGAGTTCTTCGACGAAGAAACTACAACGACTTAACCCTTAACGACGAATCGTCCCCGAAAAATGGGAATTGAAAGGGTCTCCACAAGAAAACAAGGGGTGAGGGTCCTTTCACAACACTTCACAACCGTGAAAGCGCCCAGGAGCCTTGGAAGACCCCTCGATTTCCAATGGATCCGCTGGAGACCTCCACTTCCTCCACAAGAAGTGTAGGGGTGTGAAAGGGGCCGGCGAAGGTTGATCTGCTGGGGCTTGCTCCAAAGGTCCTCACTCTTCAATCTTCTGCGCTTCACGGTTCTCAGCGCGGCAAGGGAGTTGTGAAGCGTTTCACAGAAGTCTTGTGAAAGGTCAAGGGACTAGGGCCCAGACCTTCTCGAGGACGCCGCCCACCTCCCTGAGGAACGAGGGACCGTAGTGAGCCAGCGTGTCGGCCGGAATCGTCAGGACCCTCCTCTCCTTCACAGCCCTCAGGTCGGAGAGGCCCCTCGATAGCATCACCTCGAGGCCCTCGCTTTCCCGCGGATGGAAGCTCTTCGACTCGAAGACGATCACGTCTGGGTCCCTCCTTCTCAGCTCGACGACCACATCGACCGCCTCGTACCCCTTGACCTCCATGCCGTAGAGATAATCCACTGCCCGGTCGCCGAAGGCGTTCCTCAGCCCGGCGAGGTGGAGGGCGTGGTTGATGTGGTTGAAGTAACCCGGGATCGTCGGCCCTCCCAAATCGATCTCCACGTAGACCTTAGGCCTCTGACCTTCCCTCGCAAGTGAACTGAGCCGATGTAGGTGTTCGAGGAGCTCCGAGCAGAGCCTCAGCGCAGCCTCCTGCTCACCTATCAGCCCTCCGACCTCAGAGACCATGGAGAGGATCGAGTAGACGTCCCTCGGGTACGGTATCGGGAAAGTCGGTATCCCCAGCTGAACGAGCCTCTCGAGGACGCCCCTCTGAGCTCCGGTCGTGGTGAAGACGACATCCGGTCTGAGGGACAACAGCTTCTCCTCGAGGAGGTGCGTGTAGCTCCCTACCTTCGGTCTGCTCAGCGCCTCCCTGGGCCTGTGGCACCAGCTCGAGACCCCGACGACCCTCTCCCCTGCGCCGATCTCGAAGAGCGTCTCGGTGATCGAAGGGTTGAGCGAGACGATCCTCTCAGGCCTGTCCCTGAACTCGACCCAACCGACGAAGGGATTGAAGACCCTCAAGCCTCAAAAGAGCTTGCGTCTGAGCCAGCCCATTATCGCGTCTATCGGGTTTATGGTCGGTGGCGGAGTGGAGACCTTCGGCGAAGCGAGGGCCGTAGGGAAGTAGACGAGGCCCTGCCTCGAGAGCGAGGAGAGCTCGAAGTCCGGCGTCATCTCGAGGGCGTAGAAGGGGCAGGCGTCGACGCAGAAGCCGCAGAAGACACACCTGCCGTAGTCGACCGAAGGGAAGTACGACTTCTTGTTGACGGGTATGTTCATGTTCCTCTTCTCGATGCGGATCCTGACGGCCTTTCCGTCCTTCGAGACCTCGTAGACCGCCTTGTCTGGAGACTGGTCCTCAACTAGGGCCACGCTGTAGCCGGATCTCTGAAGGGCCCTGAAGGCTCCCTCGAGGTAACTGAAGACGAGGAAGTCGATCCCCCTCGCCCAGACTGGACCGATGACGAGCCTGACGGAGCTGAAACCGTCCGATTTGGTCACGGTCTTAAGATCGGGCAACACCGGCACCACGGGGTGCGAGTAGCCGTACTTCACCTCGCCCACCTCGGCGACCTCAGCCAGAGCGTCAGCAACCGCCGCAGCAACTCCGGTCACCGGCGAACCCGGATCACCGTACTCCTTGAAGAGCTCGTCAGGGACGTCGAGGAAGAGGTCGTAGGCGTAGACCATCGTGATAGCCTCGGCGATGTTCTGGCAGGCGATGTCGCAGAGGCTGCAACCCGTGCACTTCTCCATCCTCAGGAGGTGCCTGCCCTTAGTCCCTGGATAGGCGATCCCGGCCTTAGGGTCGTACCGGTAGTTCTCCTCCAGCATCCCCGGAACCTTCTCGTATGGGTACTTGATGGTGTAGGGCTTCATGAAGACGTGCTTCGCCGCGGAGATCAGCGGTCCCAGGACCTCCTTCAGCGTCGGCAATCCGTCCCCCTCAAGCACCGGCTACTCATAAATTGTCTTACACGACAACGTACGCCTCTGACCCACGATTCGCAGAGCCGCACTTCACACCGACGCCCTTCCGTCATGCTGAAACGCCCGCTGCCAGCTCCCGCTCCCTGACATACGCTAAAATGCCGTCGTGAGGAGGTATGGGTGCGCGATGATGAGATTGCCGAGTGGCGAGCTCGTGACCGTCCCGAGGTTATCTGAGCGCCCGATGGACAAAGGGTGAAGGAGGAGGTGGGTGTCGAGGAGCTCGAGGGGCTAAAGGGTTGGGTGAGGGACCTTTCACCGCGCAGGGTCCTGATTCAGGCCCCTCCGGGGTTGATCGACGTCGCTCGGGAGGTCTCGAGCCTCCTCGAGGGGATGGGCGTTAGAGGTCGTCTTCTCTGGAGGTATGTGCTGGGGCGGGTGCGACCTGGCCTTGAGGGAGGCAGCCGAGCTGGGATGCGATGCCATAGTCCATATAGGACATGCCGAGTTCGTCAGATCCCATTCTATTCCGGTGTTCTATCTGGAGCACAGGTACCAGAACTACGAGCCTGTTGCGTCTCTGCTTCCGGAGATACTGAAAGCCCTTCAGGATTACAGGCGTGTGGCGCTCGGCGCGACGGTCCAGTACCTCGACCTCCTNGAGAGNCTGGCGGAGGACCTGAGGCGGGCGGGGCATNTGGTCCTGATCGGCGAACCCTCCAACCACCTGAGGCACAGGGGCCAGGTCCTCGGGTGCGACTACTCGACGATGACGGCGCTGGAGAGGGACGTCGACGCTCACCTAGTCCTCGGCTCCGTCTTCCACGGCCTGGGCCTCGCCCTGATCTCGGAGAAGGAGGTCTTCGCGGCCGATCCCCACTCGCAGAAGGTCGTTCCGTTGAGGGAGATGGCGGAGAGGGTTCTGAGGAAGAGGTACGCGCAGATACTGGCCTTCAGGACTTCGCGGAAGGTCGGCGTTGTGGTCTCGGTGAAGCCGGGACAGATGTACATGGGCCTGGCGAGGTGGCTCACGGGCCTCCTCAAGGGGAGGGGATACGAGGCGGAGCTGGTGGTGGTCGACGAGGTGAGGCCGGAGGACCTCGAAGGTAGGTACGAGGCGCTGGTGAACACCGCATGCCCCAGGTTAAGCGTCGAGGACCAGGAGAGGTTCAGGGTTCCTGTCCTTCTGCCGGGAGAGGTGCTGGTCGCGCTGGACGTCGTCAGGTGGGATGAGCTCCTGAGGAGGGGCCTGCTCTCGAGCTACCCTCAGAGCTGGGTGATGGCGGCATTGACGGAGCGCCCACAGCCCTGACCCTCTCGGAAATTTCATAAGAGCCCAGCGCTGCGGAAGGGCGTGAGCGTCAAGATTGAGGTGGTTAAGGTAGAGCTGCCTGAGGGCGTGCAGCTGATACTCGCCCAGAGCCACTTCATCAAGACCGTCGAGGACGTCCACGAGGCCCTCGTCACTACGGTCCCCGGCATCAAGTTCGGGATCGGCTTCTGCGAGTCGTCGGGGAAGAGGCTAGTTAGGCACTCGGGAACGGACGAGGAGCTGGAGAGGCTCGCGGCCGAGACGGCCTTCAAGATCGGCTGCGGCCACCTCCTCGTGATACTCCTCAGGAACGCTTACCCGATCAACGTCCTTCCCAGGCTTAGGGAGGTACCGGAGATAGCCGGGTTCTACTGCGCAACAGGCAACCCCGTCGAGGTCATCGTCGCCGAGACCGAGCAGGGCAGGGGAGTGCTCGGAGTGGTGGACGGCCTGAAACCGCTCGGCATAGAGGGCGATGAGGACATAGCGGAGAGGAAGGCCTTCCTCAGGAAGATAGGCTACAAGTTCTGAGGGACGCCGGAGACCGGAGAGGGGCCGCTNAAAGGCTACAGCATCAGGATTTTACTTGAGGAACTTCCTCCGGTTGATGTGCGTCCGCTGGATGGAGTGAGGGTCCTCGACCTCTCGAGGGTGATGGCGGGGCCCTTCTGCACGATGCTGCTGGGAGACCTAGGCGCTGAGGTGATCAAGGTGGAGCCTCCGGAGGGCGACGACTCGAGGAAGTTCGCCGTCATGGTCAACGGCGAGAGCACCTACTTCCTCAGCGTCAACCGGAACAAGAAGAGCGTCGTGGTCGACCTCAAGAAGCCGGAGGGCGTCGAGATCGTCAGGAGGCTCGCAGCGGTCTCCGACGTTGTGGTCGAGAACTTCAGGCCCGGAGTCGCCAAGAGGCTCGGGGTCGATTACGCGTCCCTGTCCAAGGTGAACCCATCGCTGATCTACTGCAGCATCAGCGGCTTCGGCCAGACGGGCTCCTACGCCCAGAAGCCTGGATACGACCTGATAGCGCTCGCTATGAGCGGGATGATGGACCTTACAGGGGAACCGGAGGGAGGGCCTGTCAAGTTCGCCGTGCCTATAGCTGACATAACAGCGGGGATGTTCGCAGCCATCTCCATACTCTCTGCGCTGATCGAGAGGTCGAAGACCGGAAAGGGGAGGTACATAGACGTCTCGATGCTGGACGTCCAGCTCTACCTCCTCACCCATCAGGCCTCCGCCTACCTCATCGGCGGCCAGGAACCGAGGAGGATGGGATCGGCCCACCCCTCTATCGTGCCCTATCAGGCCTTCAGGGCGTCCGACGGTTACATCATCGTCGCCGTCGCCAACGACAACCAGTTCAGGAAGCTCTGCGAGGCTATCGGCGCCCCCGAGCTGGCCGACGACCAGAGGTTCAGGACCAACGCAGACAGGGTGAGGAACAGGGCCGATCTCCTCTCGCTTCTGGAGCCCGTCTTCCTGAAGAGGACCGTGGAAGAGTGGGTGGAGGTCTTGGAGAGGGCTGACGTGCCTGTGGCCCCTGTGAAGTCCGTGAGGCAGGCCCTGAGCGACCCCTACGTCGAGGAGAGGGGGCTCATACAGAAGGTGGAGCACCCGAAGGCAGGCCTGATACCGCTGCTCGCCTTCCCCGTGCTCTTCGACGACGAGAGGCCTCCGATCAGGTCACCTCCACCCCTCCTCGGCCAGCACACCGAGGAGGTGCTCCGGATGCTCGGCTACACGGGGGACGAGATACAGGCGCTCAGGTCCAAGGGCGTCGTCGCCTGAGCCGATTGAACCGAAAGCTTTTTCGTTGCCGCGCATTTCATTCGAGCGATGCCGGACAAGCTGGTCAGCATGGAGGAGGCCGTCGCTCTGGTCAGGGAGGGGCAGACGATCACCATCAGCGGGATCTCCTTCTACAGGAACCCGATGGCCTTCATCTTCGCTCTGGAGAGGGCAGGCGTCAGGAACCTCGGCTTCGTCGACAGGGAGCCAGGTGTGGGGTTGGAGTACATGGTGAAGAAGGGAATGGTGAAGCGCGTCAGGGCCGCAATGGTCTCGCTCGAGTGGTTCGGCATCCCCGTAAACTTCAGGAGGGCCGTCGAGAGGGGAGAGGTCGAGTTCCTCGAGGACACCTGCGGTGCCTTCATGGCCGGTATAAGGGCAGGTGCCTTCGGGATCCCCTTCATGCCGGTGAGGGGAGTGCTGGGCTCTGACCTCGTCCAGCTCCACGAGAAGGCCGGAACCTGGAAGGTCGTCAAGGACCCGTTCACAGATGACGAGATAGTGATCGTGAGGGCTATAGTGCCGGACGTCGCCGTTATCCACTGCCACAGGGCCGATCCTTCGGGCAACGCGGAGATACTGGGGCCCGTCTACGAGGACGAGTTCAAGGCCAGGGCCGCGAAGGTCACGATAATCACGGCCGAGGAGATCGTCGACGAGGACTACTTCAAGGGGAAGAGGCCCAACGTCCACTCGGAGCACGTGACCGCGGTCGTCCACGCACCCGGAGGAGCGAAACCCACAGGGATGTACGGACTGTACCCGGCCGATTTCGACGCATGCTGGGAGCTGGTCAGCGGCTGAACCTGTGGTCCTCCGCCTGACAGTAGGCCGTCGTGACCGCGCCCTTCAGGGCACCAACGCCTCTTCACGTTGTAAAAGCACTCCAAACGCGGAAAGACGGGGATCGGGGTGCGGTTCGGCTTGAGGTGGCCTGTCCCGGCGGTGGGCCTGTACGTCGTCAAGGACGGCAAGGTCCTGCTGGTCAGGAGGGGCAACGAGCCAGGAAAAGGGAAGTGGTCCCTGCCCGGAGGGAGGATCAGGTTCGGCGAGCGGAGCGAGGAGGCGGCTTTGAGGGAGATGAGGGAGGAGACGGGCCTGGAGGTCAGGCTGAGGAGGGTGGTAGACGTCGTCGACGTGTTCTGGCGGTCGGAGAGGGGAGAGNTNCTGGAGCACTTCGTCATCNTCGACTTCGAGGCTGANGTAATAGGTGGAGAGCTGAGGCCTGCGGACGACGCGCTCGATGCCCGCTGGTTCTCACCCGAGGAGTTGAAGGGGCTCGAGATGACCGAGAGCACCAGGAGGTTCCTCGAGGAGCACTTCCTCGGCAGGGCCGAAGGGGTTCGGGATCGGAGCGCTGAATCCTAAGGTATCAGGACAGGCTCGCCGTCGCGGATTACCCTGAATTCGGGCTTGGAGAGGTCGAGGTACCTCTTCGCCAGCTCGATCAGCGCCCTGTGGATCACCCCCGAGTAGAACCTCAAACGCCCGGAGACGCGCTCACCGATCAATCGGTCCACCTCGTCAGGGCTCAGGGACTCGGGAGACCGGGAGTCGGAGGCGACCACGAAGCCCCAAACGGAGGAGAACGAGACGACGAAGACAGCTAGCGGCGTGACGTTCCTGAAGGCCGTCCTGACGGTCTCCATGATCGACCTGAAGGCGAAGGGGTTGTGGACGACCGAGGTGGCCTGCGTCACGAATACGCCACCCTCCCTCAGCTTCCTCGAGGCCGTCCGGTAGAACTCTTGGGAGTAAAGGGGAAGGGAAGCGGCGCCCTCAGTCGGGTCAGTCGCGTCGACGACTATCACGTCGTAGGAGCCGTCAGGAGAACCCTCGAGGTAGCTCCTCCCCTCGGCGATCACGAGCCTCATCCGGTCGTCGTCGAAGGCGCCTGCGTTAAGCTCAGGCATGTGCTTCCTGCAGAACCCGACGACCTCCTCGTCTATCTCGACCATCGTCAGCTCCCTGACGGTCCTCCACCTCAGGATCTCCCTCGCCGTCGCGCCCTCCCCACCGCCTATCACCAGCACCCTCTCAGGGGATCCGTGGGTGACCATCGCAGGGTGGACGAGGGTCTCGTGGTACACGTGCTCGTCGAGGAGGGAGGACTGGAGCTTTCCGTCTATCACGAGGCACCTGCCGAAGGGGACCGTATCTACGACGGAGACGTCCTGATACCTCGTCCTCGCCCTCACCAGCACCTCCCTCACCGCGTAGTACTCCCTCAGACCCTCAGCCACGTTCTCGGAGAGCCAGAGGTATTCCTCGCTCATCCTGTCTTCTCCAGCGCGATGCTGACCTGCTGCTGTTCCTCCGCCTCCTTCACCATCAGGCCCCTCTTGATCTCCATCACGCTGACCGTCTTGGGGTTGAACGACTCCGCCATCACGTTGAAAGCCTTCCACGGATCGACGTGCTCGCCGCAGGTGTAGATGTCGACCGCCGCATAACCGAGCTCCGGCCACGTGTGCACCGAAATGTGGCTCTCCTTGACCACCAGAATGTATGACACCCCCTCCCCCTTGTCGTACTTGTTGGCGAAGTCTCCGACGATCGTCGCACCCGCCTCCCTCGCTGCCCTCCTGACGGTCTCGACGATGCCTTCGAGATCTCTAAGGGAAGCTGGGTCGCATCCGTACAGTTCACCTATCACGTGACGCCCGAGCCCGTCCACATTTCTTACCTGAGCACCCCGGCTCCCAGCCCCCATTTTCCGTAATTCTGCTAAAAGCCACTCTCATAAACATATCGAGTTGCAGGTTCACGTGGAGGTGGAGTCAGCGGTGGAACGGTGGTGGTTATGGTGGATGTGAAAGGGGAGCTGAGGAGAATCGTGCACGACAAAGAGATGGGCTCAACGCAGATAGCGATCGCGGTCCTGAAGAGGCTCGCGGAGATCGGAAAGGGGAAGGAGCGGAGAGGGGTCGAGGCGCTCATCGCTACGGCGTTAGAGATCGCAACGGAGAGACCGTCGATGCCCGTGATCAGGAACTCGCTGAGGGAGCTGCAGAGCTTCGTCGCTGATGTGGTGGATCTGGAGAGGGCCGTGGAGGGCGTGATAGAGGGAATCGTGGAGCGGACTGCAGCATCGGTCTCGAGGCTTGTCGGGCATCTGGGGAAAGGGATCAGGGTCGCGACCTTCAGCTACAGCTCCCACGCCCTCAGGGCTGTAGCCGGACTCGAGCCCACATCGGTGGAGGTTCCCTTCTGCTCACCGCTGAACGAAGGGATCAGGGCCTGCGCCGAGCTCAGGAGGCTTGGGATAGCGTGCAACCTCAGCACAGACCTCGATTTCCTGAGGAGGCTCAAACGATGCGACGCCGTTGTCCTCGGATCGGACGCGGTCCTGCTGGACGGGAGGATCGCCAACAGGAGCGGAACGTCTCCGGTGGTCGAGAGGGCATACGAGCTGGGAATCGGCTGCTACTTCATGACCGACTGGCTGAAGCTGGACCTCGAGGGAATGTGGCGGAACGAGGCCTCAACCATCGGAGAGATCCAGTTCGACCTCTTCGACCTCACCGAACCCCTGGCTAATGTGATGACTGCCTCCTCCTTCGGTGTGCTGCGTCCCGGAGAGTTCGTCAGGAAAGCTTCAGAGCTCTTCAAGCGGTCCTCTTCGAGAGGATGAGGTTGAGTATCGAGAGCACCGCATAAACCGCCTCCTCGGTCCTCACGGTCCTCACGCCCTGATCGGGGATGAAGTTCATCACGAAGTCGAAGAGCTGCTCGAGCCTGAGGCCCTGGACCTCAGCTATCTCCCTCAATCCCCTCCTGTAGGACCCGAAGACGACGCACACGTTTCCCTTCGCGTTCCTCAGGGAGCTCTCGAGCCTGCTCCAACCATCGGTCACCAGCTCTCCTATCCTGCTCGCGCCTATCCTGAGGTCGTAGCCCTCCATCAGCCTGTCCAGGGGCCCCTCCTTGATCTCGACGGAGGTTCCGAGGAAGTAGGGCGACTTCGTCCTCGATAGGAGCCTGAAGCTCAGCCCTCCCTTCTTCCTCCTGATCAGGAGGTAGACCTTGCTCATCGGCCTCCTCTGCGACCTGAGCTTCAGCGGCTTCTCCAGCCCCGCCTCGACGTAGTAGCCCTCCCCCCTTCTCATGACGAGGCCCTCCCTCAGCTCGATGCCGCCTATGGGAATCGATTTGCTCTCGGGATGCGTAGGGACGTTCAGAGGTGGGAGGACGCCGACGTACCTGAGCTCCGGCCTGATGGGGAAGAGCTCCTTCCTGAGGTAAGGCGCGGTGTTCATGTAGTCTATTATCGTCTTCAGGAACCTCGCGTTAGGGTCAGGCCTCTTCGGGTCCTCGTGGAAGATCACCGCCTTCTCGACCCTGAAGACCGCAAGGGCCCTCGCCAGGACGCCGACCCTCACGGTCCTCTCGAGGAGCGAGCCCGTCTCGGTCCCGAAGCTGCTGGGTAAGAAGACGTGGACCCTTGGCGTTGGTAGTGGAGGCCCGAAGAAACTCCGCCCCTCCTCCTGCTCCGGCACCACCCAACCCTCAGATGTCGAGCACGAACTTCAGCTCCACGCCCTCCGGCCCCTCGTTCACCTCCATCAACCAGTAGGTCGGCGCCTTAACGTCTATCCCAGGCACGTGCTTCGGGGGGCTGTAGTCCTCTCCTACGGCCTTCCCCCTCACCACCAGCTCCCCCGTCTCCTCAGCGATCTGCGTGACCTTCACTTCGGAAGCCACCAACTTCTCGAGCTGGAAGACGAGTAGGAGCCTCTCTAGCCAGTCGTAGAGAAGGGACATCTTGTCGTAGCCCCTCGCTGTGACCTCTACCTCCCTCCTCGGCTCCGAGACCTCTGCGTTCCTGACGAGCACGGCGAAGAGGGCCTTCCCTGCCTCCTCGAGGGCCTCAGCCAGATCCCTGCCGTAAGCCCTGACGTAGACGTCGCTCGTGTGCTCCAGGAACTCGAAGCCCCTCGAGCCCATCCCGGATCCAATCAGTCGAGCGGGGTGAAATAGCTACCTTGGCTCCGTCAACGTCGCAGACCTTCGGCTCTTCACGCGCAGGACCCCGTATTGAACAGGACCACATTCCGCACCCGACTTCCTCGATATCAGAAGAATGTGGCTACTCTCCGCTGATGACTAGCGGATTGGAGCAGCTCTGGAGGAGCGTCATGCCGTTCAACGACTTAGATTGCCTGTCGCCCAGACTGTCAAGGAGGACGATCAGGACCTGGTCATGCGACAAGAAGTACTCAGCCTCATTTAGCCCAATCGGAGGATTAAGGGTCTTGCAGCGCAATCGTGGGGCTGCACCGGAGGTACGCCACAGCCCATACGAAGTGATAGGAATAAGATTCAGACGAGTTCTTTACTCATGCCCTACACTTCCCCTACTATCTTCAATAGCTCTTCCTTACCCTTCTTATACTCCGGATAGATTATCCTCACTATCTTCCAGAATCTCCATGTCTGGGGTTACAATTTCCGGGCGGGGCCGGTTGGCTCCGTCTGGGGGTTGGCCCCGGGCAGGTGTGGGCGCGCTGGGA
>JGI26465J51735_1000224_pt1 | contig 20897 bp, 22 predicted proteins | sample PerSpoBPS_BMetaG_FD_51735 | JGI IMG/M metagenome (IMG submission 51735) | reverse complement strand
CGCTCTTCTATCATAATTGAAGGGAATGGTTCCGCACGCGGGGGAGCGATCTCCGCGTGGGAGGCGGGAGATGTCGGAGGGGGAGACGCTGTTCTGCGCCTTTCATCCGAACGTTCCCACGACCCTGCGGTGCAACCGCTGCGGGCGGCCGATCTGCGTCCGTTGCGCGGTGCAGACGCCGGTGGGCTATCGTTGCCGGGAGTGCGTGGCCGGTCAGCAGGCTCTCTTCTTCAACGCCCGCCCGCTGGATTACGGGATCGCGGCCGCGGCCGCCCTGGTCCTCGGCCTGATCGCCGCCCCGCTGGTCGCCGCCCTGGGCTTCTGGGTCATCTTCATCGGGCCGCTGGTCGGCAGCCTGACGGCGGAGGCGGTGCACCGCCTGATCGGACGGCGCCGCGGGCGCTGGATCTGGCTGGTGGCCAGCGGCGGGCTGGCCGCCGGCCTGCTCCTGTGGCGCCTGCCTCTCTGGCTGGCCTCTCCGTTTCTCCTCACACGCGCCCTCTGGGATGGCGTGTATCTGGCCATGGCCATCAGCACGGTGATCGGNTACCTGCGGTTCTGGCGGTAAGGCTTCGGGGCGGAGGATGGGATGCTGGTGGAGCTTCACGTGCGGGATTTCGCCATCATCGATGAGGTGGTGTTGCGGCTGGAGCCGGGCCTGAACGTCCTCACCGGGGAGACGGGGGCGGGCAAGTCCCTCCTGGTCGACGCGGTGGCGGTGCTGGTGGGGGGCCGGGCGGACGTGGAGATGATCCGCGCCGGGGCGGAGCGAGCCCTCATCGAGGGCCTCTTCCAGGTCAATGAGGCGACCGCCGCGCTGCTGGCCCCCATCCTGGACGAATACGGGTTGCGGGAGGAGGAAGCAACTTCGGAGCTGGTCCTGAGCCGGGAGATCCGGCAGGGNGGGCGCCACGTGGCCCGGGTGAACGGGCGGCTGGTGCCCCTGCATGTGCTGAAGGAGATCGGCCAGGTCCTGGTGGACATCCACGGNCAGACGGAGCACCTCTCGCTGCTGCGGGCCCGGGAGCAGCTGGAGCTCCTGGATCGCTACGCGGGGGTGGGCGAGCTGCGGGCCGCCCTGGCGGAGCGGGTGGCCCGCTGGCGCGCGGTGCGCCGGGAGATCGAACAGCTGCGTCAGGATGAGCGGGAGAAGGCGCGGCGCATGGACCTGCTGCGGTTCCAGATCGAGGAGATCGAGGCCGCGCGGCTGCGGGAGGGGGAGGAGGAGGCGCTGCTCCAGGAGCGCAACCGCCTGGCCAACGCCGAGCAGCTGGCCCATCTGGCCGACGCCGTCTATCGGGCCCTCTACGAGGGAGAGGACGAAGCCCCCTCCGCCCTGGACCGCCTGAGCGAGGCCGCGCGGGCCCTGCAAGCCCTCGCCCGCATCGATCCCCTCTTCCAGCCCTATCTCGAGGCGATGGAGGGCCTGAGCGCTCAGGTGGAAGATCTCGCCCGCACGGTCCGGGATTATCGGGAGCGGATCGAGTTCAACCCGCGGCGGCTGGTTCAGATCGAGGAGCGCCTGGATCTGATCCGGCGCCTGCAGCGCAAATACGGGGACACCGTGGCGGAGATCCTGGCCTACGCCCGGCGGGCCCGGCAGGAGCTGGAGACCCTGACCCACGCGGAGGAGCGGCTGGCGCCCTGGAGGAGGAGGCGGAGCGGTTGCTGCGGAAGATCGGCGAGCTGGGGGAGGCGCTCTCCCGGCGGCGTCAGGAGGCCGCGGACCGGCTGGCCCGGGAGGTGGAGGCCCAGCTGGCGGATCTCCGGATGGCCGGGGCGCGGTTCGCCGTGGCCCTGGAGCGGACGCCGGACGAGGAGGGGGCCTACGCGAACGGCGCGCGCTGGGCCTTCGACGCCACCGGACTGGACCGGGTGACCTTTCTCATCGCCCCCAACGTCGGCGAGGGGCTGCGGCCCCTGGCCCGCATCGCNTCGGGCGGGGAGACCTCCCGCCTGATGCTGGCCCTCAANGTGGCCCTGGCCCGGGCGGACCCGGTGCCCACGCTGATCTTCGATGAGATCGACCAGGGGATCGGCGGCCGGGTGGGGGCCGTGGTGGGAGAGAAGCTGTGGCGCCTGGCGCGCCATCACCAGGTGCTGTGCGTGACCCATCTGCCCCAGCTGGCCGGCTTCGGGGACGCCCATTTCAAGGTCGAGAAACAGGTGGCCGGGGAGCGGACCNTCGCCCGGGTTCAGCGCCTGGAAGGGGAGGCCCGGGTGGCGGAGCTGGCCCAGATGCTGGGCGGGACCGGTCGGGCGGCGGTGCAGAGCGCCCGAGAGATCCTGGAATACGTAGCCCGCGTGAAGGCCGGGGAGGAGGCCCGGNTGCNCTCCCGACGCCGGTAGCGATCGCTTCGCAATACTCCAGAACGGGATCGTCCGATGGGTGTGTCCCGATTTTGTCGGGCCTGGCCGCCTTGTAGGACAACTGCGAGCAGTTGTCCTACGATCTTGGGACACACCCCGTCCGATTCGTTTTTGATCTCCCTCCGCTTGCATGATATGCTCATCTCAAAGGGTCTATGGATCAACAATCGGAAGGCGCCCCCAAATGCGTGCCTCAGGGTTCGCTGATCCCGGCCTCAAGCGGGAGACGCTTCCGCTACGCTGGCCCTCGTGATCCGGCGCCCGCCTTCAGAGTTGGTCCGGAAACCTATGGCAGAGGGGATGCTCGCATGCGGAACCGGCGACTGGCCACGGTGTTCCTGATCGCCTTCATCGATCTGCTGGGCTTCAGCCTGATCTTGCCGCTGTTGCCTTACTACGCAGCCCAGTATGGTGCCAGCGAGGCGGTGATCGGCTTGCTGGTGGCTTCCTACGCCGTCATGCAGATGATCGGCGGACCCTTTCTGGGCCGTCTGTCCGACCGATATGGACGCCGTCGGGTGCTCATGGTCTGCGTGGCCGGCACGCTGGTCGGCTTTCTCCTACTCGCCCTGGCGGATCCCCTGGGCCGATGGCTGAGTTCTCTGGTTGCCCCTCAGACTCCCGGCGCCTCGGTAATTGCCGTGCTCTTCTTCAGCCGAATGTTGGCCGGGCTGACGGGCGGGAACCTGAGTGTGGTGCAGGCCTACATCACCGATGTGACCGACGAGCGGGGACGGGCCCGGGGCCTGGGGCTGATCGGCGCTGCCTTCGGGCTGGGGTTCATCATCGGCCCGGCTGTGGGGGGGCTGCTCAGCCGGTGGGGCTACGGGGTGCCGGCCTTCGCCGCCGCCGGATTGGCGTCGCTGAACCTGGCCCTGATCTACGCGTGGTTGCCGGAGTCCCTGACCGATGCCCAGGGAGCCCAGCCTCAGGCCGCGCGCCGGGCGCCTTTTAGCCTGACGGCGCTGGTGGATACCTTGCGCCGTCCTTACACCGGAGCGCTGCTGATCACGCGCTTTCTCTTCAGCGTGGCTTTCTCGATGTTTCAGACGATCTTCGCCCTTTACGCTCTCCGACGGTTCGGCCTCACCGCCCAGAGCACCGGCTTTGTGCTCACGTATGTGGGCGTGCTCGTTGTGCTGGTCCAGGGATACCTGGTGGGACAGTTGACCGATCGCTTCCGCGATGACTTGCTCATCGCCCTGGCGGTCCCGGTGATGGCGGTGGCTCTGCTGGGGTGGGCGTGGGCGCCTTCGGTGGCCTGGTTGCTGGTCATCCTGATCCCCATCGCCGCCTCCGGGGGCTTGCTGAACACCCTGATCGCCTCGACGCTGACCCGGGCCGCGCGGCCCGATGAGGTAGGAGGCCTCCTCGGCCTGGTGACCGCGCTGGACAGCGCCGCCCGCATCGTGGCCCCCAGCCTCGGGGGTGTGCTGATCCAGCAGCTGGGGACGGCGGGGCCCGGCCTGTTCGGCACGGCGGTTATGGCCGGGGTGAGCGTGTTCGTCTGGCGGACGATCCGGAACCATCCCCTTGCGCTCCGGATGGCCCGGGAGGCGAAGATGCCCGGCCGGCCATATGGCGCCTCGGTGGAATAGGCGGCGCGGGATGGATGCCCCAGATGGTGGGCGGTCCTGCAAAGGGCGCCCTTTGCGATCGGGACGGCCCGGAATCGGGCCGATGGCTGCAGATCGTTTGCAAAACGCTTAAACGGACGGAGAGACCATGTCGGCTCGTAAGCGCATCGCCTGGGGGCTTCTGGCCTCATTGGGGCTGGCCGTGGGAATCGGGCCGCTCCTTGTCCCAATCCCTCCTCTCGCGGACACCGTGCCGCCTCAGGAGCTGGCGGATCCGGATAGCCGCTTCGTCACCGTCAACGGCCTGAAGGTGCACTACAAGATGGCCGGGCGAGGCGAGCCGGTGTTCGTGCTGTTGCANGGCTTCGGGGCCAGCGTGTTCTCCTGGCGCAAGGTGATGCCGGAGCTGGTGGAACTGGGCACGGTGGTGGCCTACGATCGCCCCGCCTTCGGCCTGACCGAGCGCCCGCTTCGATGGCAGGGCCCTAACCCCTATGCCTTCGAGNCCCAAGTCGACCTGTTGATCGGTCTGATGGATGCCTTGGGCGTGCGGCGGGCGATCCTGGTGGGCCACTCGGCCGGCGCCCCGGTGGCCTTTCAGGCCGCCCTGGCCCATCCAGAACGGGTCCAGGCCCTGGTNGTCGTGGGCCCGGCGATTTACGCGGACAGGGGTCCGCCGGCGTGGCTGCGGCCCTTGTTGCGTCTCCCCCAGGCGCAGCGTCTGGGTCTCCTGANCGTGCGCGAGCTCCTCATCCGGCGAGGGGATGCGCTGATCCGTTCCGCCTGGCACGATCCTCAGCGCGTGGACGCGGAGACGCTGGCGGGCTATCGCAAGCCCCTGCGGGCCGAGAACTGGGATCGAGCGCTGTGGGAGCTGGTGGTCGCCAGCCGCCCCAGCCGTCTGCGCGACCGGCTGGGGGAGATCTCCGTGCCTGTCCTGGTGATCACCGGCGACGATGACCGCCTGGTTCCCCNGGATCAATCCCGGCGCCTGGCCCAAGCCCTGCCTTACGCCCGCCTCGTCCTCCTGCCCGCCTGTGGCCATGTGCCCCAGGAGGAATGCCCCGAGGCCTTCATGCAGGCGGTGCGCCAGCACCTCGATTTCCTCGCCCCTTGATCCCCGGAGGCTCGGCGATGTCCCTGGATCGCTTCGAGGGCCACCGCTACCTCAACCTGGAGACCTTCCGCAGGAACGGGGAGGGGGTGAAGACCCCGGTTTGGTTCGTGCGGGAGGGCAACACGCTGTATGTGTGGACGCTGGCGGATTCCGGTAAGGCGCGGCGCATCCGTCGGAATGGCCGAGTGCGCATTGCCCCATGCACCGCCTCCGGCGACTTGCTGGGGGATTGGCTCGTCGCTCGCGCCGAGGTCGATGGCTCGCCGGAGGCCCTGCGCCATGTGGCTCGCCTGATGCGCAGCAAGTATGGGATCGCCTTCCTGCTCTTTGAATGGATCGGTCGGTTGTGGCGGGCTCGCTACACCACCTTGCGCATCCGCGTGGAAGAGGGCACGGAGGAATGAGGCGGAAACACCTTTTGCTGGTCCTGCTCTTGGTGTCGTTGCTTCTCCTTTTGGGCTTCTTGGGCTTTGTGGTGTGGGCCGAGACACCCCTGGGTCCCATGCCGGAGGCCCTGGCGGCTCTTTCGAGCGATGCCCGGGTCCTCGTGCGGACTGACCCCTGGCTGAGCTTCCGCCCCGCCGCCGCGACGCCTGAGGTCGGCTTCATTCTTTATCCGGGCGGCCGCGTGGACCCGCGCAGCTACGCACCCCTCGCCCGCGAGATCGCCGCGGCCGGCTACCTGGTGGTCATCCCCCCGATGCCTCTCAACCTGGCGGTTCTGGCGCCTCAGCGCGCTGCCGACATCATGGCGGCCTATCCGGAGATCCGACGGTGGGTGGTGGGCGGCCATTCCCTGGGCGGGGCCATGGCGGCCCAGTTCGCCCACGATCACCCTCAGCGCGTGGCCGGCTTGGTGCTGTGGGCGGCCTACCCGGCCGGCAACCTCTCCCTGGCCGATGCCGCCTTACCCGTTCTCTCCATCTACGGCACTGAGGATATGGGCCGGGAGGCCATCGAGGCCAGCCGAAGCCGCTTGCCTCCCCACACCGAATGGGTGATCCTTCCGGGGGGCAACCACGCCCAGTTCGGCTGGTATGGTCCCCAGCCCGGTGATGGCCTCGCCCGCATCTCCCGCGAAGCGCAACAGGCCTGGGTCGTGCAGGCCACCCTCGGCTTTCTGCGCCGTCTCCCGTAAGGAAACCACGCGATGCCTTCCTCGGACAGGAAGGCGCCGGATCTTCGAGGCCTCCCGGATGCCCCTCTATGGAACGGCCCGGATTTGACAGCCTGCCAGAAGCAGGCTAAATTTTTTCTGAAAAAATTTTTCAATAGCGGGGAAACCCATGGGCTGGGAGGAGCAGCTGAGCCGGGCCGGATGGCGGATCACGATGCCCCGGCGGGTGGTGATGCGGGTCCTGGAGCGGGCCGCGCGCCCCCTCTCCCCGCAGGAGATCCATGCCCGGGGGCGCCGGCTCCACCGCTCCCTGGGGCTGGTGAGCGTGTATCGGGCCCTCATGGTCCTCGAGCGGGCCGGGCTGGTGCGCCGCGTCCATCGGGAGGATCGGTGCGACGGCTACGTCCTGGCCTCGCCGGGCCACCACCATCTCCTGGTTTGCCGTCGCTGCGGCCGCGCCGTGGAGTTCCCCGGCGCGGAGGACCTGAGCGGCCTGATCGCCCAGGTGGAGCAACGGACCGGCTTCCGGGTGGAGGATCACCTGCTCCAGCTCGTTGGCCTCTGTGGGCCATGTCGGGATCTTTGATCTCAGAAGGAAAAGCGATGGCGCTTCGAGGATGGCGGGTTTTCCTGCCTGTGATGGTGTGGCTGGCGGCCTGCGCCCCGGGCGGAAGGGCGCCTTCCGCGGCTCCCGGCGCCCGTCCCCTTGCGGTGGTGGCCACCACCTCCATCGTGGGGGATGTGGTGCGCCAGATCGGCGGCGAGGGGGTTCAGGTGACGGTCCTGTTGCCCGTGGGGGCGGACCCCCACGCCTTTGAGCCCAGCCCGCAGGATGTCGCCCGGGTGGCGGAGGCCGACGTGATCTTCGCCGTCGGGGCCGGCCTGGAGGTCTTTCTGGAGCCTCTCCTGAAGAACGCGGGGGGAAAGGCCCTGCATGTGGAGCTGGCGGAAGGGATCCCGTTGCGGCCCTTCGAGGCGATCGCCGGCTCTCACCAGGAAGAGGGAGAGGGATCCGATCACGGCCACGCGCATGAAGGGCCGTGGGATCCGCACGTCTGGCTGGATCCCCTCAACGTGATCACCTGGACCCACACCATTGAGGCGACGCTGAGCCGGCTGGATCCGGCGCGGTCGGATCGATATCGCCGCAACGCGGAGGCCTATCGGGCGCAGCTGCGGGAGCTGGACGCATGGATCCGGGAGCAGGTGGCGCAGATCCCGCCGGAGAACCGCAAGCTGGTCACGGAGCACCAGGTCTTCGGATACTTCGCCCACCGCTACGGCTTCGAGCAGGTGGGGACGATCCTCCCGGGGGTCACCACCACCGCCCAGCCCTCCCCCCAGGAGCTGGCCGCCCTGGAGGAGGCCATCCGGGCCCTGGGCGTGAAGGCCATCTTCGTCAGCAGCACGGTGGACCCCATCCTGGCCCGGCGGGTGGCGGAGGACACCGGGACGCGCCTGGTGCGGCTCTATGTGGACTCCCTGGGCGAGCCGGGGAGCGAGGCGGATTCTTACATCGGGATGATGCGCACCAACGTCCGNCGCATCGTCGAGGCGTTGCGCTGAGCCGGCTGGCATTCCCCGGATGGAGGGAGCGATGGCGCTGGCGAACCTGTGGCGGAAGGTCACCCGGCCGGGATGGGAGGCGTGGCATTCCCCCGGCCTGCCCATCCTGGAGGTCTCCGGGGTTTCCATGCGCTATGATGGCGTGGTGGCTCTGGAGGACGTCTCCTTCACGGTGGAGGCGGGCGAGCGGATCGCCATCGTGGGTCCCAACGGCGCGGGCAAGAGCACGCTGCTGAAGATCATCGCCGGAGTGCTGACCCCCACCGCCGGATCCGTGCGGATCTACGGCCACGGCCCCCGCGGCCATCTGTGCATTGCCTACATCCCCCAGCGGAACCAGGTGGATTGGAACTTCCCCCTCACCGTGGCCGACGTGGTGATGATGGGGCGGGTAGGGAAGATGGGGTTGTTCCGCCATCCCGGGCCGCGGGATTGGGAGATCGTCCGCCGCGCGCTGGAGGAGGTGGGCATCGCGGAGCTGGCCGACCGTCCCATCCGGGCCCTCTCCGGGGGCCAGCAGCAGCGCATGTTCCTCGCCCGGGCCCTGGCCCAGGAGGCCGAGCTGCTGCTGATGGATGAGCCCTTCACCGGGCTGGACCTGCCCGCCCAGCAGGGGATCCTGGAGATCCTGGAGCGCCTGCGCCGGCAGGGGGTCACCGTCCTGCTCACCACCCACGATCTCGACCAGGCGGCGTCTTATTTCGATCGCGTGCTGTTGCTGAACCGACGGCCGATCGCCTTCGGCCCCCCTGAGGAGGTGTTCACCCCGCAGGCCCTGCAGGCCGCCTACGGCGGCCACCTGCGCCTGATCCGCGTGGGGGACGAGCTGATCGCGGTCGGGGATACCTGTTGCGAAGGAGGCGGAGGCGGTGGGTGAGATCCTGGGGATCCTCCTGGACCCGTTGCGCTATGCGTTCATGGTGCGGGGCCTGATCGCGGCGGTGGTGGCGGGCGGGCTCTGCGCGCTGGTGGGCACCTATGTGGTGCTCCGCGGGATGGCCTTCTTCGGGGACGCCCTGGCCCATTCCATCCTGCCCGGCCTGGCCCTCGGCTATCTGCTCAGCGGCGGCTCCCGCGCCCACCTGTTCTGGTGGGGGCTGGGGACCGCCCTCCTGGCCGCCCTGGTCATCGGCGCCCTCAGCCGAGGAGGGCGGCTCAAAGAGGACACCGCCATCGGGATCCTGTTCGCCGGCGCCATGGCCCTGGGGGTGGTCCTGATCTCCACCTCCCGCAGCTACGCCGTGGACCTCACCCACCTCCTGTTCGGGGATGTGCTGGGGGTGGGGGAAGGGGATCTCATCCGCCTGGCGATCTTCGCCACCCTCGTGGTCGCCCTGATCTTTTTCTTCTACAAAGAATTCCTGGTTGTCTCTTTTGATCCCGTCCTGGCGGTCACCCTTCGGCTGCCGGCTGCTTTCTTCGACCACCTGCTGCGGGTTCTGATCGCCGTCACAGTGGTGGTGGCGCTGCAGACGGTGGGCGTGGCCCTGATGGTGGCGATGCTGGTGACCCCGGCGGCGACGGCGTATCTGATGACCCGGCGGTTGCCGGCCATGATGGCCCTTGCCGTCCTTTTGGCCGTGCTGTCGGCGGTGGTGGGGCTGTATGCCTCGTATTACGCCGGCGTCGCCTCGGGGGCGGCCATCGTCCTCACCGCCACCGCGCTGTTCCTCATCGTCCGCCTGGCCCNCAACGGACGGGGAGCCTCNGGATGAACCCGGGGAGGATTCGGATGGCCGGGGAGCGGATCCTGATCGTGGAAGATGAGCCCGCCGTGGCCCGCGGGCTGGAATACGCCCTGAAGAAGGAGGGCTATGAGGTCCTGTGGGCGGACACCGGGGAGAAGGCCCTGACGCTGGCCCGCCAGCGCGATCCCCATCTGATCATCCTGGACATCCGGCTCCCGGATCTCAACGGATTCGAGGTCTGCCGGCGGATGCGCNGCGAGGGCCTGCGGCAGCCCATCCTCATGCTCACGGCCCTGGACGAGGAGGTGGATCGCGTGGTGGGCCTGGAGGTGGGGGCGGACGACTATGTGGTGAAACCCTATCGGCTNCGGGAGCTGATCGCCCGGGTGCGGGCCCTGCTGCGCCGGGCCTACGGNGAGCTGGCCATGGCCGCCCCGGGGGAGCGGATCCGCTTCGGGGACATCGAGGTGGATCTGGAGCGGCTCCAGGTGACCCGGGGAGGCCGGCCTGTCCCCCTCACCCCTACCGAGTTCCGCCTCCTCCGATTCCTGGTCACCCACCCGAACCGCCCCTTCTCCCGCGAGGAGCTCCTGGAGGCCGTCTGGGGCTACGACCGCGAGGTCCTGGACGACCGCACGGTGGANGTCCACATCCGGCANCTGCGAGAGAAGCTGGAGGAGAACCCCTCCGCCCCCCGCTGGATCGTCACGGTGCGCGGGGTGGGCTATAAATTCCAGCCGTAGAAGAGGGCAGTCTCCCGGTAAGNGGGNGTGCGGGCGGTCGGTGTGCTTACAGGATGGGGCTTCCAGGACAGGGGAAGCACGGGCGATATCGATGGTTGCGGCTGACGTCGGTGGTGCGCAGGGCGCTGGCGGCCTGACTGGGGCGCAGTCCGAGGAGGACTCTATTCGGACGAGGCGTGTGCAGCGGAGATGATGGGTGGGGATTGTGAGGCTTGAGCATCCGTGGTAAAAACTATCATGCGGGCTTGATGAGGGAAACGTCGAAATCAGAAAACCATGTAGGCGGAAACGGGCCGGGAGGTGATTCCCATGACGGAGCGGGAGATGACGGTGGAGGCGGAAGGGGCGCTTATATTGCCTCGAGAGTTGCTGGACGAAGCCCTCCTGGGCAAACGGGTACGTCTTNTTGTGCGGAAGGGGGAGATCTCCATCCTTCCAGAAGAACCGACTGATCCTTATCGGACGCTGGATGAACTGGCTGGATGCCTGGGGGAGGAACCTTTTGAGTTTTATGACTTCGACCTGGAAGTTGGAGGCTTTTATGAGGCTCGATGAGGTCCCTCCCGGCCCTGTCTATGTGGACACCAATGTGTGGTACATGTATCTCCGTTCCGACCGACAATATCTGACGGTTGTTCGTTCTTTCCTGGAGCGCGTCGTTAAGGGAGAGATTGTCGCCCTGGTAGGAGTTCCTGTCCTGGATGAACTGTTTTACCGCTTGCTGTTAGCACGCATTCGCGAACAGGAAGGCCAGCATCCTCTCACAGGGTTACGCCAGGATCCTGCAGGGCTGGTAAGACGTCACGCGCCGCCAATTCGCAAGGCTATTGAGATCTACTTCGTTTGCCTAACGTGCATCTGGTCGGTGTGGAAACGGAGGATGCATATCGTTTCCTGCACCACGCCTCCCGATACGGACTGTTGCCTCGAGACGCTCTCCACGTCGCCATCATGGAGCGCCTGAACGTCCCCGCGATTGCCTCTGACGACCGGGATTTCGATCGTGTGCCGGGCATACAGCGCCACTGGATCGCCAATGCCCCTCTGCCTTAGAGGCATACGCTTCGCCTGGAGAGCCAGCATCCCCGGTTCTTCGTTATCCGCCGCCTGCGGGAGAAGCTAAGGAAAAACCCCTCCGCAAGCCCCGTCCAGGCTTCCCCCCATGGTTCAAGGCCCAATGGCAAATCCAGCCATCCTGTTAAGGAGCCTTAACGGAGGGACAACAGGGGCGCAATGCTCCGGGCGTAGCATGGTCATTACGGACAGGCCTTGTGGAGAGGGAGGCGAATCGATGCGCCGGTGGGTATGGATCAGTCCGGGGGTTTTGGGAATGGCAGGGCTGATCGGCGTCGTCGTGGGGGCGCTGTTCCTGCTCGCCCGCGGAGGTGTGCTCTCCCGAGTCATGGCCGCTCCGGCTCCCGCCGCCTCTCCGATGCCGGTCCCCACTGTAGGGCAACTGCTTGCAGTTGCCCTACGTCTGGTCTTTGAGGAGGCACCATGCGACGGTTCGGGCGGATCCGCTCCATTCGCGGGTGGCTGATCGGAAGCTATCTGCTCCTCAGCATCGTGGCGGTGGGGATCACCGGGGTGCTGACGGTGAGCCTGCTGCGGGCGTATGGGATCCGGCAGGAGCAGGCGGTGCTGCGGGCAAACGCGGAGGCTGTGGCCCGGCAGGCCCGGATGTTCATGGAGCCGGAGCCCTGGCCGGAGGGGTTGACCCGCCTGGCCTACGCCACCGCCTTCCTGGGGAACGCCCGGGTGCGCATCCTGGACGCCCAGGGCCGGGTGCTGGCCGATTCGGGCTTCCCCACCGGCCCTGCGGGGGAGGCTTTCTGGGCCGCCCCTGCGCCCACTCCCGGCGCGGGGGGAACGGAGGTCCCTCCGTGGAGCTCCCTCTATCTGCGGGGCCGGGAGGGCTGGCCCGCCTATAGCCCCCCCGGGATGCGCTGGATGCGGATCCGCCAGTTCCGCAGCCCGTGGGGCAGCCGCTTCCACTTTGAGACGCTCCCCGGGTCCGCGGAGGCGGGAGAGGAGGTCACCGCGCCCTCGCTCCCGCTAATGGCGCGGGCGCCCATCGGGGATCCCCAGGCACCCATCGGGTATGTGGAGCTGCAGGCCGGGGTGGAGCCCAGCCTGGAGGTGATCGCCGCCACCACCCGCGCCTTCGCCCTGGCCGGCCTCGTCGCCGCCCTGCTGGCCGGGCTGCTGGGCCTGGGGGTGAGCGAGGCGCTGAGCCGCCCCATCCGGCGGCTGGCCCACGCGGCGGTGCAGATGGGCGAGGGAAACCTCCACGTCCGCGCGCCGGAGGCCGGGCCGGTGGAGCTGCGGCATCTCGCTGCCGAGCTCAACCGGATGGCCGAGCGCCTGCAGGCCAGCTTCACGGCCCTCGCCCGGGAGCGGGACGCCCTGCGTCACTTCATCGCCGACGCCTCCCATCAGCTCCGCACGCCGCTGACTGCCCTCCGCACCTTCCTGGAGCTCCTCCAGGGGCCGGCGGCGGAGGATCCGAGGCCCGGGCCGCCTTCCTCGCCGAGAGTCAGGCTCAGGTGGATCGACTGGCCTGGATCACCCACAACCTCCTGGATCTCTCCCGTCTGGAGGCCGGCCTGATCTCCCTGGACCTCGCCCCCCATGCCCTGGAGGATGTCCTCCGGGCCGCGCTCTCCCTGTTCCGGGAAGGAGCAGCCCGGAAGGGGATCGCCCTCTCCCTCGAGCTCCCGCCGGAGCCCATCGAGGGGATCTGGGATCGGTGGCGCCTGGAGATGGCCCTGGCCAACCTGCTGGACAACGCGGTCAAGTTCACGCCGCCCGGGGGGCGGATCACGGTGGGCGCCCGGCGGGAAGGGGAGCGCGTCCGCATCTGGGTGGAGGACACCGGGTCGGGGATCGATCCGGAGGACCTTCCCCATATCTTCGAGCGCTTCTATCGGGGGCGGAACGCCCCGGCGGAGGGAAGCGGTCTGGGCCTGGCCATCGTGCGCTGGATCGTGGAGGCCCATGGCGGACAGGTGGAGGTGCACAGCCAACCGGGTCAGGGCAGTCGCTTTGAGCTGATCCTCCCGCTGCGCGGCGAGAGGACGGCCTTCTGACATCCTCTACATCCGGAGGAACCCATGGGTCGACGAGGGCTTGGCTTCCTGATCCCGCTCTGGGGGATCGCGCTGGGAACCCTGCTTTACGGCGCCCTGATGGTCCTGGGGGCCCGCTTCGGCTTCCTTTATCGGAACGTGACCGGGTTCACGGCCCTGCAGCAAATCTCCCGGTGGGCCATCGGGGTGAGCGTCTTATCGGCTCTGGGGGTCGCCGCCCTCGTGGCCGGGATCGCCGCCCTCCGGCCCGCCCCGTGGCCCCGGAAGATTCTGCTGGTCCTGCCCGCCTGGTTGCTGTTCCTGACGCTCCTGGGGCTCCTGATGTTCCTCCTTCAGATCGGCACGGTGGGGCCGTTCGCTGCCCTCTGGACCGTGGGTAGCGCGGTGCTGTTGCTCATCGCGGTCACCGTCGCGGGCCTGCGGATGGAGCTCCCGTCTCGGATCCGCGGGTGGGTTCAGGCCCTGCTGGGGCTGGGAGGGATCAGCGGGCTGGTCGCAGGCCTCTCGCTCCTTCTGGCCTTCCTGCTGGCGATGGCCCGGGGGCCGGCTCCGGCCTTTGCAGGGCCTCNGGGGAGCTTCGGGCCCGGTGGGGCACCGGGCTTCCTGGGCCCTCCAGAGACCATGGGCGAAGGCGCCCGCGCCGTGCCGCCTTTCGGCGCGCCGGGGGAGCGATTCCGTGGAGAGCCGTTCGCAGGGCCCTTCCCGGGGAGGCCGCCGGAGGGGCTGGCACGGGTGCGGGTGGCTCCGTCCACGATGGCCGTCGGAGCCGGCATCCTGAGCGCCCTGGCGCTCCTCGCGCTGGGGGCGGTGGGCTGGAGCCGACGCCGATGGGGCGCCGAGGCCGCCCCCGCTGTGGAGATCGAAGGGGATCGGCCACGAGAGGGCCTTCGGGCCCTGGGCGCCGGGGCCATGCTGAGCCTGGCCGCCTTGCTGATCGCCCAGCTGATCCCGGTCCCGCGCGCCAACCCGCCGGTTCGGACGACTATCTCATGGGACTCTCCCCAGACCCAGGCCCTCTGGCAGCGGGCGTGCGCGGACTGCCACAGCAACGAGACGCGCTGGCCCTGGTATACCGCGGTCGCGCCGGCCTCCTGGCTGACCGTCCTGCACGTGAGCGAGGGCCGGCAGGCCCTCAACCTCTCCGAGCTGGATCCGGCGGCGCTGTCGCCGGCCCGCAAAGCCCGCTTGGTGGAGGAGATCGCTCAGGTGATCCGTAACGGAAGCATGCCGCCGGCGGATTACCTGCTCACCCATCCGGAGGCGCGCCTCACGGATCTGGAGAAGGAGCTGCTCATTCAGGGCTTGCAGGAAACCCTCTCCCGTTAGCTCTTGGAAACGGAGGAACCGATGCGGAAAGGACGATGGGGGATCCTCGTCTCGCTGATCCTGACCCTGGCCGTCGCCTGCGCGGGGGCTTCGACAGCCCAGTCCCCGCAGGGTCAGAACACGGTGGTCCGGGTGCGCCGGGGCACCCTGGAGGTCACCGTCAGCGGGTCCGGCAATCTTCAGCCCCACACCCTGGTGAACCTGGCCTTCCCCCAATCCGGCATCGTGCGCAAGGTTTACGTCGGGGTGGGGGACACGGTGAAAGCCGGCCAGGTGCTGGCGGAGCTGGACACGCGGGATCTGGAGCTCCAGCTGCAGAACGCCCGCATCAACCTGGAGATCGCCCGCATCCGGCTGGCCCAGGCCCAGGCGACCGCCCGGGCCCGCCCGGCCGACCTGGCGGCGGCGCAGGCGGCCCTGGCCAACGCCCAGGCCAGCCTGGAGGCCCTGAAGTCCGGCCCGGATCCCCGCGATCGGGAGATCGCCCGGCTGAACTATGAGGTGGCCAAGAACGCGGTGTGGCAGGCCCAGCTCAGCCGGGATAAGACGGCCGGCTCGCCCGGCGCTTCCTCAGTGGATCTGGAGCTGGCCCAGGCGCGGGTGGGGCAGGCGGAGCTGCAGGCCGAGGTCTCCCGCCTGCAATACGAGAAGGCCCAATCCGGACCCACGGAGCAGCAACTGAAAGCGGCCGAGGCCGCTCTGGCTCAGGCCCGGGCGAATCTGACCCGCCTGCAGGTGCAGGACCCCAGCCTGGACGTGCAGCTGGCGCAGTATCAGGTGCAGCAGGCGGAGATCGCGGTGCGCCAGCTGGAGCTGCGCCTGGAGCAGGCCCGGCTGGTGGCTCCCATCGACGGAGTGGTGACGGCGGTGAACCTGGTGGAAGGAAGCCCTGCCCCCACCGGAATGCCAGCCATCACCCTCGGGGATCTGAACCACCTGGAGGTGGTGGTGAACCTCCCTGAGGTGGACGTCGCCCAGGTGGCTCCGGGGCAGGAGGCGGTCATCATCCCCGAGGCCACGCCCGACACCCGCCTCAAGGGGAAGGTCGTCTCGGTGGCGCCGATGGGCTCCCAGATCCAGGGGGTGGTGAACTTCCCGGTGACCATCGCCCTGGAGGAGAACGCGCCGTCCGTGCGGGCGGGGATGACCGTGCAGGTCCAGATCGCCGTCGCCCGCCGGGAGAACGCGCTGCTCGTCCCGCGGCGGGCGCTGATCGCTCGGGGCGGGCAGACCTTCGTCACCGTCATGCGCGGCGACCAGACGGAGACCGTCCCGGTGCGGATCGGGATGCGTGGGGACACGATGGCGGAGGTCCTGGAGGGGCTGCAGGAGGGGGATGTCGTGGTGGTGCCGGCCGCCCAGTCGGGGGCCTCCGGCACCCGCGTCCCGGGACCCGGCTTCTTCGGCCCCGGGATCTTCCGGTGAGCCCGTCGGCCCCTATCGACGAGGCGACTTGGCACCCGCTTCATCCGCCGGGATGACGAAGGGGAGGTAGGGATGAGCCTTCTGGAGGGATTTCGAACGGCGATGGCGAGCCTGATGGCCAACAAGATGCGTTCCTTCCTGACGATGCTGGGGGTGATCATCGGGGTGGCCTCGGTGATCGCCCTGATGAGCATCGGCCGGGGAACTCAGGAGGCGGTCCGCGCCCAGATCGAGCGGGTTGGGACCAACCTGATCTTCGTGACGCCGGGCAGCCTGCGGGTGGGCGGGATCGCCCAGGCGCCCGGCTCCGCCTCCACGCTGACCGCGGCCGACGCCCGGGCCCTGGCGGAGCTGCCCGGGGTGACGGCGGTGGCCCCGGTCTTCCAGACGAACGCCCAGGTGATCCTCGGGCGGAGCAATCTGAGGGTCTCCGTCCAGGGCGTGACGCCGGAGTTCTTCGCCGTCCGCAACCTCCAGGTGGCCAGCGGCGACCTCCTCGCCCCCGCCCATGTGGAGACCGGGGCCCCCGTGGCGGTCCTGGGGGCGAACGTGGCCGCCCAGCTCTTCCCCGACGGGGATCCCATCGGGGGGTTCGTCCGGCTCAACAACATCCCCTTCCGCGTGATCGGCGTCCTCGCCCCGGTGGGTGGAACCGGGTTCGGCAGCCCCGACAACCAGATCTTCGTCCCGCTGTCCACCGCCCTGCAGCGGCTGGCCCGGGGCGGCCAGTTCCGGGGCAGCGAGGTGGTCTCCCAGATCCTGATCCAGGCGGAGAGCACGGCTGCGATGCCGGCGGTGATGGAGGCCGCCCGCTCCACCCTGCGGGAGCGCCACCGCCTCCTGGATGGCGACGACGACGATTTCACCCTCATCAGCCAGCAGGACCTGATCCAGACCTCGGCCCAGATCACGGGGACCCTTACGGTCTTCCTGGGGGCCATCGCCGCCATCTCCCTGATCGTGGGGGGCATNGGGATCATGAACATCATGCTGGTCTCGGTGACGGAGCGGACGCGGGAGATCGGCCTGCGCAAAGCCGTGGGGGCGCGNCGGCGGGACATCCTGCTCCAGTTCCTCACCGAGGCCGTCACCCTGAGCGGCCTGGGCGGGCTGATCGGGGTGGGGCTGGGGATCGGCGTAGCCAACCTCATCCGCGGCATCCCGGTCGGGACCGGGACGCTGCGNCCGGTGGTGAGCGGGGATGTGATCGCCCTGGCCCTGACCTTCGCCGTGGCCGTGGGCGTGTTCTTCGGCATCTACCCGGCCGCCCGGGCCGCCGCCCTGAATCCCATCGAAGCCCTTCGATATGAATGAGGCAGGCGGGATCCCGTCTTGTGGCGCTCCGGGCCGGCCGAAGGCAGAATGATACGGAGGTCCGAAACCCTCGCACACGCCATGGGAGGAGGAGGGATGGGCGATCCGGTGATGGTGATGGAAAAGGTGGAGAAGATCTACCGGCTGGGGAAGNTGGAGGTCCCGGCCCTGCGCGGGGTCGACCTGGTGATCCGGCGCGGGGAGTTCGTGGCCATCATGGGGCCCTCGGGCTCCGGGAAGTCCACCCTGATGAACCTGCTGGGCTGTCTGGACACGCCCACCCGCGGCCGCTACATCCTGGAGGGCCAGGAGGTCTCCCGGCTCTCCGACGACCAGCTGGCGGAGATCCGCAACCGCAAGATCGGCTTCGTGTTCCAGACGTTCAACCTGCTCCCCCGGGCGACGGCCCTTCAGAACGTGGAGCTGCCGCTGATCTACCGGGGCGCCCGGGACCGGCGGGCCCGGGCCCGGCAGATGCTGGAGCTGGTCGGCCTGGGGGATCGCCTGCACCACCGGCCCAACGAGCTCTCCGGCGGCCAGCAGCAGCGGGTGGCCATCGCCCGCGCCCTGGTGACGGAGCCGGCGGTGATCCTGGCCGACGAGCCCACCGGCAACCTGGACTCGAAGACCGGTCGGGAGATCCTGGCCCTCTTCCAGCGTCTGAACCGGGAGCGCGGCATCACCCTGGTGGTGGTGACCCACGATCCCTTCGTCGCCCGCCACGCCGAGCGCATCGTCCGCATCCAGGACGGCCTCATCGTCGGCGACGAGCCCGTTCCGCCGGAGGAGCGCATCCTCGAGGACGGCGCGTAGGGAGGCCGCCATGGCTGCTCACGAACGGCGCTTTGATCCCCGAAAGCGGGCGCTGTTGCTGGATCCCGCCCGCTGGGCGAAGTGGGATCCGCCCCGCTTGCTCGCCGTCCTCCACCTGCAGCCCGGCGAGACGGTGGTGGATCTGGGGTGTGGGCCCGGGTTCTGGACCCTCCCCCTGGCGGAGCTCGTGGGCCCGGATGGGATCGTCTGGGCCCTGGATGCGAGCCCGGAGATGCTGGAGGCCCTGGCCGATCGACAGCCCCCGCCCTGGGTGCGCCTCTTGCGCTCGGAGCTCCCGCGCATCGAGCTGCCGGACGCCTCCGTGGACGCTGTGTGGGGAGCTTTCATCGTCCACGAGGTGGAGCCCCTCGACGCGCTGATGCGGGAGCTCCATCGGGTCCTGCGGCCCGGCGGGCGGGTCGGGTTGCTGGACTGGCGGCCGGACGCGGTTCACGAAGAGGGTCCGCCGCGGGATCACCGGCTGCCTCCGGAGATCGTCCGTCAGGCCCTGGAGGCCGCCGGCTTCCATATCCTCCCCACGGACTGGCAGCATGAGGACGCCTATCTGATCCGGGCGCTCCGGCCCCTTCAGGCTTGAGCCCCTCGGCCTTCGAACATCTCATCCGGGAGGTGAGAAAAGATGGCTCCTGCACGTCTCCTGCCGAGCGCGCTTCTGCTGCTCCTGATCGGCGGCCTGATGGCCGCCTGCGCGGCCCCGGCCCCGCCCGGGGCGCCTCCGACGACCCCCGCCATCCCCACGCCCGCTCCGGGCGGGGAGGGCACGCCTCCGGCTGCGCCCGCGCCCACTCCCACCGCATCCCCCTCCGATGCGGCCGCAGGGGCTCGCATCGCCTATGAGGTCGTCCCGGCGGAAAGCGAGGCCCGCTACCGGGTGCGGGAACAGCTGGTAGGGGTGGATCTGCCCAACGATGCCGTGGGGACCACGCGGGCCATCACCGGAGTGCTGGTCATGGAGGGGGACCGTATCGTCCCCGAGGCCTCGCGCTTCCAGGTGGACCTGCGCACGCTGACCAGCGATCAGGCGCGGCGGGACAACTTCATCCGGCGCAACACCTTGCAGGCCGACCGCTATCCGTATGCCGTCTTCGTCCCTCGCGAGATCCAGGGGCTGCCCTCGCCCCTTCCCACCTCGGGTGAGCACACCTTCCGGCTGATCGGGGATCTGACGATCCGGGAGGCCACCCGTCCGGTGACCTGGGAGGTGACGGCGCGGGTGGAGGGGGATCGCATCATCGCCCGGGCGCGCACCCAGTTCACCTTCGCTGACTTCGGGCTGGAGCCGCCTCGCGTGCCCGTGGTGCTGAGCGTGGATGAGACCATCCGGCTCGAGGTGGACGCGGTGCTTCAGCGGCAGCCGTGATCCGGAGGGCATAGAGTCGACAACCGTGGAGGATTGGATTCGCGCGCGCTGCGGGGAGGGCCGGACCGAGCCGGGGAAAACCCGGTCGGCCTGCGGCCCTCCCCGCCTTTACGGGGAAGTCCCCTGATCCCTCCGCTTGAAACCCGTGCGCGGGTCGCCCGCCCAGGCCCAGCCGCAAGTCCCCCGGAGGAGCCGAACAACCCGCCGGATCGTCCCTCCCGCTCGCGATCGCTGCGGAATTCTAACCCATCGGGGCCCGGTTTTGTCACGCTCTTGTCACGATCGGCATGGAGAATCCGAAGAAAGACCCCCCCACCATAAGACGGCTCACCGGGTATTTCACATGGGAAGCAACAGCGAGGAGGATCGGATGGTCATCGGGATCGCGGAGCCCAATCCGGGATGGCGCCGTATCCCAAAGCTTATCCATCTGCCATGGATCCCTCAGCAAGGCCTATTCCCGGGCGTTCAAGCCGAATCCGAATCCGATCCTCCCGGTCCACCCCTTGATCCGAATGTGTGAGAATCCTAAGATAGAGATAGAATTCGGGCGGAGGGAACGCCATGGCGATCGGCATGGTGAGCGGATGCCCCCTCCGGGCCCTCGGCCTCCAGGCCCTGGCTGAAGCGGAGGGCTTCCCCGTGGCCTGGATCGCCCCCACCGTGGCGGAGGCCCTTGGCCGCGTCCGCCGCCAGCCCCCCGCCGTTCTCCTCATCGACTTCGCCCTCCCCGATGGCTCCGGCCCGCGCCTCCTCCACGCCCTCCGCCAGGAGGGGATCGCCCTCGACGGCTTCCTCCTCCTCGCGGATCCCTATCCGGCCGGCCTCGCTCTCGCCTGGAAGGCCGGCGCCTGCGCCGTCCTCTTCACCACCCTGCCCCTCCCTCTCCTCCGCGTTCGCCTCCGTGCCGCCCTCCAGGGCACCCTCTCCTGGCACCCCGCCGACCGGCGCCGGGCCCAGGCCTGGTGGGTTCGCTTCGGGGAGCCCTGGGCGGCCCTCTCCCCCCGCCAGCGGGCCGTGGCCCTGGGGATCGCCCGTGGCTGGAGCGACAAGGAGATCGCCCAGGCCCTCCGCCGGCGCCCCACCTCCATCCGCACCCACCTCCGCTGGCTCCTGCACCGCCTGGGGCTCCCCGACCGCGTCGCCCTCCGCCAGTGGGTCCGCAGCGGCTGCCTTGATGATCCCTACATCGCCCCCCTCCTGGACCTCGAAGACCCCCCCTGGCTCGGGGAGGATCGCCTCGGAGGCGGGGTTCCTCCAAAAATGAGGAAGGCCAGGCCGCTCTTTCCTCCAAAAATGAGGAAGCGTGCCGAGGGCGGAGAGGATAAGATGAGAAGTGGAATCCCTTTTAGGGGGGCGAGGCCATGAGCG
>JGI26465J51735_1000192_pt1 | contig 22554 bp, 18 predicted proteins | sample PerSpoBPS_BMetaG_FD_51735 | JGI IMG/M metagenome (IMG submission 51735) | reverse complement strand
GTGGTTCGTCCTCAACCTGGCTCCCCATCACGAGACCGCGGCGCGCCTCCTGGGGGCCGGGCGATATTACCTGCTGGAGTGAAGGGGGTGCGGAATGTGGGGTCAAGATAGACCACCACCCCAGGGCCAAAGCAACCTCCTGGGGGTCCTCCTCCCGGAGGAAGCAATCGCTTGTTTCAAGCCCTCATAGGTACGGTCAAAAGTCGCCACCGATGCCATTTCCGGCATGCTGGATGTGTTGTTTCAAGCCCTCATAGGTACGGTCAAAAGGTGTCGTGTGGCACGAGGTCCAGCACCCCGCCCGAGAGTTTCAAACCCTCATAGGTACGGTCAAAAGCGTAAACACCCGGGGAAGGTCTGCTCAGGAGATCTTGTTTCAAACCCTCATAGGTACGGTCAAAAGGCCGCGCGCTCTCCATCGCCAAGAGCCTGTCGCGGGGTTTCAAACCCTCATAGGTACGGTCAAAAGGTGGGGAGCGCCGTGGGCCAGATCATCGGCGGCAGCGCGTTTCAAACCCTCATAGGTACGGTCAAAAGGTTAGTTGGGGAACCTTTGTCCTACGAGGGCGAAGCCGTTTCAAACCCTCATAGGTACGGTCAAAAGGCCGCCCTCCTTGAGGGCCCCGACATCTTCCAGAAGCGTTTCAAACCCTCATAGGTACGGTCAAAAGGTTGCGTATAGGACTCGGCCGTTCCGCCCGATTCCACGTTTCAAACCCTCATAGGTACGGTCAAAAGGTCTCGTGGAGGGGACCGAGTGGTTCGTTCCTCCGGCGTTTCAAACCCTCATAGGTACGGTCAAAAGGGGAAAAATGGCTTCGGGAAGAAGCCTGCCGTGTTTGGTTTCAAACCCTCATAGGTACGGTCAAAAGTCGCAGCTAGCGATGCCTACCTAGACAGGGGATTGGTGTTTCAAACCCTCATAGGTACGGTCAAAAGCGGCGGGTCGTGATCTTCACGGACGAGCAGGTCCACGAGTTTCAAACCCTCATAGGTACGGTCAAAAGGTTCCGTCTTTGATATCGAGGCGAGGGCGGAAGCTAGTTTCAAACCCTCATAGGTACGGTCAAAAGAGGGGGGAAGGGGCCAAAGCACGCGCATAAAAACCTGTTTCAAACCCTCATAGGTACGGTCAAAAGTAGGAGCCTTGAGGAAATAGAGAGGGAGAGGAAAAGGAGTTTCAAACCCTCATAGGTACGGTCAAAAGCATCAGAGAACGAGGAGGAGGAAGAATCTTGAGAAGACGTTTCAAACCCTCATAGGTACGGTCAAAAGTGGGGTATCGGTTTTTGGAGCTGTCCGTGGGTAAGGGTTTCAAACCCTCATAGGTACGGTCAAAAGTGCTCCCATAGCCCGAATCGTAGAGCACCTTCTTGCGTTTCAAACCCTCATAGGTACGGTCAAAAGTGGAGATGGTCCGGCGGGGCGAGTTCGCGGCCCTGCGCGTTTCAAACCCTCATAGGTACGGTCAAAAGTGGTGACGATCTTGGGAACGCCTTTGGTATCCTGTTTCAAACCCTCATAGGTACGGTCAAAAGCCTCTACGCTTCCCTCACCGGGACTAGCCTGACCGAGTTTCAAACCCTCATAGGTACGGTCAAAAGTAAAACTAGGTAGGCCGGGATAGTCCCGGCCTACCGTTTCAAACCCTCATAGGTACGGTCAAAAGGGTCGGTCTGGAAAGCAACAGGGGCTCGGTATAGCTCGTTTCAAACCCTCATAGGTACGGTCAAAAGGAGAAGGTTGTTGTCGGCGGCGAAGGGAGCATCGCCGTCACCGCCCCTCATAGGTACGGTCAAAAGGAGAAGGAGCGGAACACCAGGAGGACCCCGAACCCAGTTTCAAACCCTCATAGGTACGGTCAAAAGTGGCCGGGGATATTCCGTGGCCAGAGCCTCCGCAGGCAGTTTCAAACCCTCATAGGTACGGTCAAAAGTAGTAGGAGTCTTGCACTCTGGTAGCGTTCATGGTAGTTTCAAACCCTCATAGGTACGGTCAAAAGTGGTGGAGTCTGGCCCCGCTAGCGTGACGGCTAAGGAGTTTCAAACCCTCATAGGTACGGTCAAAAGCGTTCCTCCGCGCGGCTCCCCCTGCCCCTGGCCCCGCGTTTCAAACCCTCATAGGTACGGTCAAAAGAGGAATACCAAAGCGGCGCTATAGCCCAGGACGAGTTGTTTCAAACCCTCATAGGTACGGTCAAAAGGAGGTAGCGGCCAAGGGCCACCTTGTCATAGGGAGTGTTTCAAACCCTCATAGGTACGGTCAAAAGTCCTGGCGAGTTTTTATACCTAATCTAGCCATCCAGGTTTCAAACCCTCATAGGTACGGTCAAAAGTAGGCTTCCGGCCTAATCTGCCCATCGGGATATCCGGTTTCAAACCCTCATAGGTACGGTCAAAAGTTGGGCGAGGAGGTGCTGGATGGCTAGATTAGGTAGTTTCAAACCCTCATAGGTACGGTCAAAAGAGGCTGGTTGGCCGGGAGGGCCTGGGGGTAAGGCCTAGTTTCAAACCCTCATAGGTACGGTCAAAAGACGCTGAAGTGCTCCGGGAACTGGGGTTTTACATGCCGTTTCAAACCCTCATAGGTACGGTCAAAAGCTGGTGGAAGGGGTGGAGTGGTTCACTCCCCCGGCGTTTCAAACCCTCATAGGTACGGTCAAAAGGGTGGACACGGGCCGCTGGGATCCCGCCCTTCTGGCGTTTCAAACCCTCATAGGTACGGTCAAAAGAACCACCAGGTTGTCCCACCCTTCGGGGGAGGCCCCGTTTCAAACCCTCATAGGTACGGTCAAAAGTCGGGGTCGGGAGTTACATCGGCTGGCGCTTAGCCGTTTCAAACCCTCATAGGTACGGTCAAAAGTGGCCGCCTCCTTCAACAGGGCCTCAGAGTTTTCCTGTTTCAAACCCTCATAGGTACGGTCAAAAGCTGGGTATAGGTCTGGCGGTGGCTGCCCTCTTGGGGGTTTCAAACCCTCATAGGTACGGTCAAAAGTACTCCGGGAGTTATGCCGCACAGCGTCCCAGACGGGTTTCAAACCCTCATAGGTACGGTCAAAAGCGGTGGAGGCCCATGACTGGGTCGCCGTGAGGGATGCCGTTTCAAACCCTCATAGGTACGGTCAAAAGTCCTTCCGCCGGGCCTCGGTGCTGGGGGAGTGGCTTCGTTTCAAACCCTCATAGGTACGGTCAAAAGGGGCATGGATACACGGAGGTGCGCATGGCTGATGGCGTTTCAAACCCTCATAGGTACGGTCAAAAGGGGTTCCCCCCGGCCCCGTTCTCCCCCCCCCGTCCTCAGTTTCAAACCCTCATAGGTACGGTCAAAAGGAGTTTTTCAAAAAGGCCGTAGAGCAACTATCCCTAGATGTTTCAAACCCTCATAGGTACGGTCAAAAGCCTACGACAAGGGGACGGCGACCGTCACCGACACCCTGTTTCAAACCCTCATAGGTACGGTCAAAAGCGAAGATGGCGTTGACCTTCTCCGAGTCCTCGTAGTGTTTCAAACCCTCATAGGTACGGTCAAAAGCATCGACTGGTACCTGGTGGAGTGGGCCAAGGAGCGGTTTCAAACCCTCATAGGTACGGTCAAAAGCTCCACGGTGTGGGCGCGGTGGCCGGGCGGGGAGGTGTTTCAAACCCTCATAGGTACGGTCAAAAGGGGCGTTGGCGGGGTACTTAGGCTCCCCGTTTACGAAGTTTCAAACCCTCATAGGTACGGTCAAAAGTCAAGGTCCGACTGAAGCCTGAACAGGTGGAAGACATGTTTCAAACCCTCATAGGTACGGTCAAAAGTTCCCGCCTATTGCCGCCTTTTCCCGGGTCTTAAACGTTTCAAACCCTCATAGGTACGGTCAAAAGGTTCTTGGAGGAGCGGAAGCTGAACTACATGGTGGAGTTTCAAACCCTCATAGGTACGGTCAAAAGGGTGAAGGCGAAGGGGCCCTGGGCGCCCGAGAGCGCGTTTCAAACCCTCATAGGTACGGTCAAAAGCTGTGTATCTTGATAAATTTATTGAAAAGCAAACGTTTCAAACCCTCATAGGTACGGTCAAAAGGCCGAGGACCCGGAGAAGGCCAAAGCCAAAGCCCTGGTTTCAAACCCTCATAGGTACGGTCAAAAGCCGGGTAGATCACGGGGTCGTGGTTCCCCGGAATCCGTTTCAAACCCTCATAGGTACGGTCAAAAGCCCCTCCCTCTCGGGGGTGGATGCCTGGCATGCCGAGGTTTCAAACCCTCATAGGTACGGTCAAAAGTCAGCACCGCGTAAGTCCAGAGGAGAAGTGAAGTTTGTTTCAAACCCTCATAGGTACGGTCAAAAGATGCCTAGCCGGCGCACATAGGCCTGGCGTTCCTGAGGTTTCAAACCCTCATAGGTACGGTCAAAAGAGCTCCGGCTTCCACCACTTCGGTGGAGAGCTCATGTTTCAAACCCTCATAGGTACGGTCAAAAGCTACAGTGATGCTGGCCGAACTCCTGAGGAGGTACGCGTTTCAAACCCTCATAGGTACGGTCAAAAGTCTTCTGTATAATGTCCGTGTGGACAGAGAAATACAGGTTTCAAACCCTCATAGGTACGGTCAAAAGGAAGCGCCCGAGCCTTAGGACCAGGTCCTTCCCCTGTTTCAAACCCTCATAGGTACGGTCAAAAGTCTCGCCGTGGCACCGCCTAGGGGCGCAAAAGCAGAGTTTCAAACCCTCATAGGTACGGTCAAAAGGAGGCCCTGAAGGACGAACACTCCCCCTTCCTGGAGAGTTTCAAACCCTCATAGGTACGGTCAAAAGCGGGATTCCCCTCCCGCGCCTCCCGGAGCGCCTTTACCGTTTCAAACCCTCATAGGTACGGTCAAAAGCGGGTAGGGCTTTTCGGGCGGCAAGCCATCAAGGTGTTTCAAACCCTCATAGGTACGGTCAAAAGCTTTGCCACAGCTGCCTCCTTTTCGCTTCTGAAGTCGTTTCAAACCCTCATAGGTACGGTCAAAAGCTCCCCGAAGACCTCGTCCTCGAGGCCGCCCGCCCAGGGGTCTTGTTTCAAACCCTCATAGGTACGGTCAAAAGCAGCGCCCAGCCCTGCTCCACGAGCCAGCGGTTTACCTGTTTCAAACCCTCATAGGTACGGTCAAAAGGCTCCCCAGCAAGAGCGGGGTGGTGGGGCTTCTGGCGTTTCAAACCCTCATAGGTACGGTCAAAAGCTGGAGGGCCTGGCTCAGGAGGAGAGGCGGAGGCTCGTGTTTCAAACCCTCATAGGTACGGTCAAAAGGGTCCCGTCCCAGGGCGTAGAAGGCCACCCCTTGGGTGTTTCAAACCCTCATAGGTACGGTCAAAAGTTTCCGCGGCCTGGGAGAGTTCGGCGAAGGAGGCGGGTTTCAAACCCTCATAGGTACGGTCAAAAGCCACGCCGTGAGAGGCGGGGAGATGCCGGTGCCGGAGTTTCAAACCCTCATAGGTACGGTCAAAAGGGGGAGCGGTGGAGGTGGAGGCCCGGCGGGTCCCCTTGTTTCAAACCCTCATAGGTACGGTCAAAAGGAGGCGCTTCCTCTCCCACAAACTCCCGCCTTTCCCTAGTTTCAAACCCTCATAGGTACGGTCAAAAGCCCCACAAAGCCTCGTGCTTCGCCCTCTCCCAGGTGAGGTTTCAAACCCTCATAGGTACGGTCAAAAGCACGGCTTCCCCCCTAGGTCTTCCCTCCGGGTGCCCGTTTCAAACCCTCATAGGTACGGTCAAAAGTCGCCCGCTCCCTCAGGCGCTCCTTGAGTTCTACCGGGTTTCAAACCCTCATAGGTACGGTCAAAAGTCGGGGCGGTCGGAGGGGACCATCCGGCCGAGGATGTTTCAAACCCTCATAGGTACGGTCAAAAGCCGAGGATGGAGTTCCGGGACACAGCCGCGCTCCCCAGGTTTCAAACCCTCATAGGTACGGTCAAAAGCTTACCAGCCAGTCCGGTGGTCCCGCAAGGGGAAGACGTTTCAAACCCTCATAGGTACGGTCAAAAGGGGTGAGCGGTTCGGGACTTGGCCTGGCCGCTTACCACGTTTCAAACCCTCATAGGTACGGTCAAAAGGCGGCGCGCTTGCTCCTACCGGAAGGCCACGCCTTTTGTTTCAAACCCTCATAGGTACGGTCAAAAGCAAGCTCACGGTGGAAGCCTTGACCAAAGCCTTCCAGTTTCAAACCCTCATAGGTACGGTCAAAAGCACGGGCGGAATCCTCAGGGACGTGGTCCGCCTCATGTTTCAAACCCTCATAGGTACGGTCAAAAGGGGGGCGAGAGCGTGACCCAGCTGGAGATCCGCCTGCCGTTTCAAACCCTCATAGGTACGGTCAAAAGAAGAGGCTTCCCAGCGCCAGAAGCCCCACCGGGAGGAGTTTCAAACCCTCATAGGTACGGTCAAAAGCCTGGAGGTGGGGATGCAGCCGGGCAAGGACTTCACGTTTCAAACCCTCATAGGTACGGTCAAAAGATCCCTTGGGAAACTGGCGTCTTCACGCCTCCAGTAGTTTCAAACCCTCATAGGTACGGTCAAAAGGGCCTCCTTGAAGGTCAGGGTCTCGGGGTCGTAGGTGTTTCAAACCCTCATAGGTACGGTCAAAAGGCTGGACGGACACCAAGGGGATGCGGGTCCTCACCCTGTTTCAAACCCTCATAGGTACGGTCAAAAGGCCTCCTTTCCCTGGGCCTTGGCGGCCCGGTAGGCCTGTTTCAAACCCTCATAGGTACGGTCAAAAGAGCCGATACGTCGTCCTGCATGTTGGGCTCTCATAGAACTCTAACCTTCGTTTTCAAGAACCCCTGCGGCCGTCGTGAAAAAATCCCGCCGCCTAAGGCTAAAGTAGCAAAACGCGAGGTGTGCGTCAACCCCCCGGGGTTTTGGGGGGATCGGGGGTTGGCGCCAACTTGGACCTCGTCAAAGATCACCGCAGGCGGTAGGGGGTGTAGGGTTGCTCTCCGATCAGGTGCTTTTCCAGTTTGTACAGCTCCAGGCGCAAGGTGGTCCTGTAGGAGACGGCCCGCTTCAGGGCGCGGTGTCGGTAGGTGGTCTGGAGGGTCTTCTCCCACTCCTCCACCACGAGCCTCCTTCCTGCCTCGGAGAGGAAGACGCCCTCACCTTCCCGCATGAAGTGCCCCGGCTTGACCTGTCCCCTGCGAACAAGGCGGAAGACCAGCCGGTCGGCGAGGACGGGCTTGAACACCTCGGCCACGTCCAGGTTGAGGGAGTGGCGCCGGTAGTTGGCTTCGTGCAGGAAGCCGATGCGCGGGTCCAGGTGGGTTTGGTAGATCTGCGCCAGGACGGCGGTGTAGAGGAGGGTGTTGGCGAAGCTTAGAAGGGCGTTGATGGGGTCCCTGGGCGGCCTCCGGGAGCGCTCCAAGGCCCACTCCTCCCCTAAGAGGGCCTCCCAGGTTCGGTAGTAGGCCTCCCGAGCCCTGCCCTCCAAGGCCATGAGCTCCCCCACGCTCTGGGCTTCCCCGGTCCTGGCCAGGAGTTCCTCCAAGAGTTCCAAGACGGGCTCCAAGTTGTTGCCCCGTGCTTCCTCCTTGCGCAAGAGTCTGAGGATATTCCCCAGGCCTCCCTCCACGAAGCGGCGGGCTAGGTCCAGCCTCTTCGCGCTGTCCAGGTAGTGCTCCGCCTGGCGCAAGGTGAGGTAGCCGCTCAAGAGGTGTTCCCTCGGGTAGAAGGAGCCCACGTAGTAGCCGAAGCGGTTAAAGAAGTGGAGGAGGATTCCCTTCTGCGCCGCGAACTCCAGGAAGCGCTTGTTGAGCTCCACCTCGCCGAAGAGGTAGAGCTCGGAGACCTGCTCCACCGGGAGGTGGCGCTTTCCGTCCTCCCGCTCCAGGACCAGGGTGTTGGCCGAGCGGCTCAGCCGCCCCGAGGAAAACACGTACACAGGCTTAGCCATCTACTTCCTCCACGAAGCAAAGCTCAAAGTAGGCGCACCCCGAGCAGGCGGGGATTCGCTTGGGCGGGGGAGGGATGGGCTTTGCCAGAAGGGCCCGGAGGGCCTCCTCCGCCTCCCGCACCTTGGCCTCGAGCTCAGGGGTGAGGGCCACCCGTTCCACCCGCCTTTCCTCGGGGTAGCGGAGCTCCCCCTGGACCTCGAGGCCCATCTCCCTAAGCCTGAGGAGGTAGAAGCCGAGCTGGAGGAGGTGGGCCTCCTTCTGGCCCGAGCTTCGCTTCACCTCGGCCACCACCAGGGTCCCCCCCTTGCCCTCCAGGAGGTCCAGCCGCATGCCGGGCAGGGCCACCTCCTTCCGCCCCCTGGGATAGCTCGTTTCCTGGAGAAGGCGTCCCAAGGCCAGGAGCTCGTGGTCGGGGAAGGGCTCCAAGGCGTGCCCCATGAGCCAGGCCTCCCGGGGGCAGACCCCGAAGTACCAGAAGAGGGTGCCCGTCAAAGGAACTGCTCCATCTCCCACAGAAACCCCACCTCCTCGTCGTAGAAGTCCCCTACCGCTTCGCGGGGCACGTGCCTCCAGTCCTCCCGGCCAAGGAGGGGCGGAGGCAGATTCTTCAGGGCCCGCCTCAGCAGAGGGCTCACGGTGTAGGCCTGGAGCCTGGGGAGGAGGAGGCGGAGGCTCTTCCGCCGCTCCTTGGGGTCCTTTTGGGCAAAGGCTTCCTCCAGCCGCCGCAAGAGCTGGGTGGCCTCCTCGTCCCACTCCACGAAGATGGGCAAGGAAGGAGCCTCCTCCAGGAGGCGAAAGCCCTCTAGGCGGTCGTAGTCCAGGGCGGCAAGGGCCTTAAGGGCCTTTTGGCCCCTCGCCTGGCTGATGCCCTCCTCCACCAGGCGGTAGTACTCGGGCAGGAGGCGGTAGGCCTCGCGGTCCTCGAGGCCCCCCTCCAACAGGTCGCCCAAAAGCCGCCGCGTCCGGTCCAGGAGGACCTCCCCGTAGATCTTCTTCCCGCTTTCCCCCTCCAGGTCCAAAACCCAAAGCCGCCCCTCGCCGAGGGCGTTCCGGTTCACCCGGCCTGCGGTCTGCAGAAGGCTTTCCAGGGGGGCGAAGGCCCGGTAGCCCTCCTGGAAGTCCAGGTCCACCCCGGCCTCCACCACCTGGGTGGCCACCAGGGTCAGGGGCACGCCCCCGGCCAGGGCCTTGCGGATGGCCTCGAGGCGGGCCTTCCGGTGCTTGGGCATGAGGTGGCTGGTGAGGAGGTGGAGGTGGGGTAGCCCCTCTTGCCTTAGGCGCCGGTAGAGGTCCACCGCCTCCCTTACCGTGTTCAGGACCACCAGGCGGGGCCTGGGAGGCTCCTCCAGGAGGCGCTCCGCCAGGGCCTCGAGGGTGCGCGCCTCCCCCCAGGCCAGCCGCACCCGGGCCGGGTAGTCGGGAAGCTTGGGAGCGACCTCCTCCCCCTCCACCAGCCGGGGCTGGGTGGCGGTCATGCTCACCACGGTCACCCTTCCGGGGAGTTCCCGCAGGAGGGCCCGGAGAAGGGGCCAAAGCTCGGCGGGAAGGGTTTGCACCTCGTCCAGGATGAGGATGGCCCCCTCCGCCAGGGCGTGGAGGGGCCTGAGGCCGCTTCCCGGGCCCACCAGGGCGGGGAAGACCTGGTGGAAGGTGGTCACCACCACGTCCCGGTCCCAGGTCTCCTGGAGGGCCATGACCTCCTCCACCGCCTCCTCCTCCCGCAGGCGGGCCAGGGCCAGGTGGTGGTGAACGAGGAGGTGGGCTTCCGGGTCAAGCCCAGCCCTAGCCAAGACACCCCGGGCCTCCTCCTCCACCTGGTCGGCGATGGCGATGTAGGGGAGGGCGTAGACCACCTTGGGAAGGTAACCCCGCTCCTTTGCGACCCGCTCCCTCAACCCCAAGGCGAAGCGGAGGGCGGCCAGGGTCTTCCCGGCCCCCGTGGGGGCGGTGAGGGTGAGGCGGGCGGGGAAGAGGCGCTCTAGGGGGGCTTCCAGGGCCCGGGCCACTCCCTGGAAGAGGGCTTTCCGGTGGGGACTCAAGGGGCCTGAGGCCCGCTTGGCCTCGAGGTGGGCCTCCACGGCCCCGGGCGGGATGGGCCTCGGTCTGGAAGGGGGGGTCTGGCCCGCAAGCCGCCGGTCGGCGTCCAGGAGGGCGGAGTAGAGGAGGGCGAGGCGGAAGTGGTCCCTAAGCTCACGCCCCTCCTGGTGGAGGAGGGTTTCCGCTTCTAGGGCGAGGCGCTCCGCCTCCTCCCAGGCCTCCCCCTCCAGGAAGGGCCCGGGGTCCGGCAGGCCCAAGGAGGCCGTGAGGGCGCGGAAGGCCTCGGTGTCCAGGGCCTTTAGCTGCTGGGGAAGGACGTCCCACGCCCCCTTCCTAGGCCGCCTGCCCTCGGCCAGGTCCGGGGGGAGCCTTTCCCAGGGGGAGGAGAGGCTTCCGTGGTGCTCCAAGACGGCGAGGAAGAGGAAGAGGGCGTCGCCCTCGAGGCCCCACCTCCTGGCGGTCCAGGCGGCGAAGAGGGCCCCCGGCAGGGCGTGCCAGGTGAGGGGGTCGCCCTTCCGCCGCTTCCCCTGGAGCATATCCTGGAAGTAGGGGGTGGCCTTGCCCAGGTCGTGGCATAGGCCCGCCAGCCTCCCTTGGAGGCCGAGGCCCAGGGGGGCGAGGAACCCCTCCGAAAGCTGCCCCACCCCAAGGAGGTGCTCGGAAAGGGGCTCCTCGGGGTCCACGCGGGCGAGGAGGTTCATCCTTGAAACAGCTTAGAGGCTGCGATATGCTGAGGGCAAGATGGGTCCAATTAAGGGGGGAAGGCTCAAGTTGCGCTTACATGCGGAGGGGCGCTTGCCCGTGACCTACCGGGAAGGCCTCCAGGCGGCCCTCTACTGCGCCCTTCCCAGCCCCCTCGGGGAGACGCTCCACGAACGCGGCCTGGTCTCGGGGGAGCGCCCCTTGAAGCTTTTCGTCTTCAGCCGCCTTCTTGGCCTAAGGTACCTACCCGAGGCCAAAGCCTTCGCCGCGGAGGGAGAGCTCACCCTCTACTTCGCCTCCGCCCTGGAGGAGGTGCTCTCCGGCCTGGTGCGAGGGCTTTGGGAAAGGGGCGGGCTTGAGGTCCACGGGCTTCCCCTTCGTCTCCTCGGCCTGGAGCTAGAGCCCCTTCCTCCAGGAGGAAGAGTGGTGGTGGAGGCCTTGGCCCCCATCACCGTCTACCGCACGGAGGGCGGGGCCACCCGCTACTTCAACCCCCTAAACCGGGAGTTCGGCCTGCTCTTGGAGGCCAACCTCCGGCGCAAGGCCGAGGCCTTGGGCCTAGAAGCCGGACCCTTCCAGGTGCGGCCCCTGGGCTTCCGGCCCCAGCACAAACGCCTGGAGCGGTACAAGGGCACCTGGGTGGAAGGATGGATGGGGCGCTTCCGCCTCGAGGGTCCCCCCCACCTGGTGCGCCTCGCCCTCCTCTCCGGCCTCGGGGCCAAGAACAGCCAGGGCTTTGGCTTCGTCCGGGAGGTGGGGGGGTGCTGAGGGAGCTTCTCACCCTGGGCCGGGCCCTGGAGGGGGGCGACCTGGAGGCCCACGTCCTTCAGGCTACCGGCCGGCTTTACCTCCTGGACCTCTACCCCAAGGCGAGGGAGGCCCGGCTGGTCCCCTACGAGCTTGGCCCGGAGCAGTGCCGCCGCTTCCTTTGGGTGGGGGACCCCCCGGCGAGCAACGCCCCCCGGGACCGGGCCACCACCAGGAAGCTTACCTATCTTCTCGGCCAGGTGCCCACGCGCCTGGCGGAGGACCCCGGGCTAAAGCCCCTCCTCCAGGGCCTTCTCCTGGACCCGGGGCGGCCCGGGGGCAAGGCCCGCTTCCTCCTGGACCTCAGGGGCTACCGGCTCGTGGGGGCAAAAGATGCCGAGGCCCGGCCCTTCCGGGTGCGGGGGGAGCGTCTGGAGGTTACGAAGGACCTGGGGAAGTGGAAGGCCGGGGACCTCGCCGAGGCCCTGGCGGAGGTCCTGAAAAGGGCCTGGGGCGTGGCGCCTCCCAAGAGGGGGGAAGAGGTCCTCTTCAGCCTGGCCCTGGAGGGAAGGCCCCTGGCGGACTTCCCCGAGTACCGGGACTACCTGAAGCGGCTCCTCACCGGGGAGCGGCGCTTCGCCCAGGGAAGCCAGGGCCTCTGCCATGCCTGCGGCCGGGCGGGGGTGCCGGTGGTGCAAAGCTTCGCCGACTTCAAGCTCAAGTTCTACATTACCGACAAGAAGGGCTTCGCCCCGGGAGTGCGGGAGGAGGGCTTCGCCAAGGCCTACGCCCTGTGCCCGGACTGCTTTCGGGCCCTGAAGCTCGGGGAGGGGTTCGCTCTGGAAAACCTCAAGCTCCGCTTCCTAGAGACTGAGGCCCTGGTCCTTCCTGGGGCGGAGCTTGAGCCCGAAAAGCTCTCCCGGCTCGTGGAGAGGGTTTTGGCCCAGGTGCATGGCCTGGAGCGGCTTTCCGCCTGGCGGGACTTCCTCGCCCGGGCGAAGCGAGAGGAGGGGGTGGGCTACCTGGGGTTCACCCTGCTCTTTTTCCGCGAGGCGCAGGCAGCCACCAAGGCGAAGGGGGTGGTCCTGGAGGTGCCCCCCTCCCGGGTGGAGGCCCTCTTCCGGGCCATGGAGGAGGCGGGGGTAGAGGGGGTCCGGGATTGGCTCTACCTCCTCCCCCTGGACCGGGGCCAAAGGGGCGTGGAGGCGGGCCTGGCCCTCGAGGCGGCCTCGCGCCTCTTCCTCGGCCTCCCCTTCCTCTCTCGGGACTGGGTGCCCCTCTTCCTTAGGGCTGCGGAGCGGGCCTTCCGGGAGGATGCCACCCTTTTCGCCACCTCCCGGTTTCGCGGCCCCGGGGGGGCCTTGGGCCTCGTGGCCCTGGCGGCGGATTGGTTGGGGATTCTGGTCCGGATGGGCGTTTGGGGAGGCACTATGGGGGAAAAGGACCTTTCGGGTGCGTTGCTGGAGGAAGAGGAGAAGAAGGCCTTCCAAGCCTACAACTTCGGTCCCCTCGAGGCCGGGCTCTACCTCCTGGGTAAGGCCATGGAGGCTGTAGGGCAGGCCCAGGCCAGACTCTACCAGTACCGCAAGGAGCCCCTCCTGGAGGCCATCGGTTGGCAGGGAATGAGCCTTGTTCGGGTGCGGCACCTGGTGCCCGAGGTGATGGCCAAGGCGGCCTACTACCTGGAGGGGGAGGACCGCACCCGGGTATTGGACCTCCTGGGGCGGGCCACGGACCTCCTGGAGCGGGCCGAAGGGGGCCTGTCTGACCGGGAGGTGCCCTACTACATCCTCATGGGGTACGCCCAGGCGCGCAGTCAGCGCCTGCGGGGCGGGAGAAGGGAGGTGGCGCATGAAGGAGAGGATGCCTAACGCCGAGATCCTTTTCCTATACGAGGCGAAGGACACCAATCCTAACGGAGACCCTGATGCGGAGAACCGCCCCCGCATGGACTACGTGGGGCGTCGGCTTCTGGTGAGCGACGTGCGCCTCAAGCGCTACGTGCGGGACTACCTCTTGGCCCGCGGGGAGGACGTCTGGGTCCGCACCCGGGAGGATGGCTCCCGCACCGACGCCGACGGGCGGCTGGAGGAGCTCAAGGACCTCTACAAGAAGGAGACGGGAAAGGAGCCGGGGGCGAAGAAGAAGGATCTGGACCCTGAGTTTCTCGCCTGGTACCTGAGGCGCTTAAGGGACGTGCGCCTCTTCGGGGCGGTGCTGCCCATCAAGGCCGAGGGCGAGGCCAAGGGAGGGACGGGGCAGTTCGTGGGGCCGGTGCAGTTTGACTGGGGCTACTCCCTCCACCCGGTGGAGGTCTACGCCGCCACCATCGCCAGCCAGTTCGCCGGCCGAACCGAGGGGGGCAAGGGGGAGCACGGCACCTTCGGCAAGGACCACCGGGTTCACTACGCCCTCATCGCCTTCTGGGGCAGGGTTTCCGCCCTACGAGCGGAGCGGGTAGGGCTTTCTCTAGAGGACCTCGAGGTCCTGGAACGGGGACTCCTGGAGGGCCTTTTGGAAGGAGCCACCACCCGGAGCAAGGTGGGCCAGACCCCCCTCCTCTACCTGCGGGTGGACTGGAGGGGGGGCTTCCGGCCCCTCGGGGACCCGAGGGACGGGCTCCGGGTGCGGCCCGAGGGGGGGAAGGCCCCGGAGGCCATCCGCTCCCAGGCCGACTACGTGCTGGAGGCCGGAGGCCTCTCCGAAAGGCTTGCCCGTTACCGGGAGGAGGTGGAGCGGGTGCGCCTTTGGCAGCACCCAGGCCTTAAGGTGGAGGGGCTTTCCCTGGAGGGGGTGAGGGTGGAGGAGGTGAGCTTCTGACCGTTCTCCGCTTCGTACTCAAGGGGAAGCGGGCCCACTTTCGCCGCTTTTACACCAACTCCTCGGCCCTGACCTACCCTGTCCCGCCTCCCTCCACCCTTCTAGGGCTTCTGGGGGCAGCCCGGGGGCTTGGCCCGGAGTTCGCCGAGGTCCTTTCCGGGATCTACCTCTCCGTCCGCCCTCTAGGAGGACAGAGGCAGCTTTTCCAGACGGTGAACTACCTCTTCCTCAAGGAGGGAACCCTGAGCGAGCTGAGGGGCCTCTACAAGGACGGGCGCACCCAGATTCCCCTCCAGTTCTTAGTGGGGGAGGAAGGGGGGCCGGTGGCCTACGAGGTGTACGTGGCCTCCCGGGATGCCGGGCTAATGGGAGACCTGGCCCGGGCTCTGGAGGCCCCCGCCTACTCCCTCTCCCTCGGGCCCGCCTTCGCCTTGGGCTGGGCTGAGGCGGTGGCCCTAGCGCGGGGCGAGGTGGTGGAGGGCTGGGAGGGGAAGGGAATAGGCTGGTGGCGGGCTGACCGCCTCCGGCTAAAGGAGCTCCTTCCGGAGGTGCGCCTCTACCGGGACCGCTTCCCCGTGGCTCTAAACCCCGACCGCAGCCCCAGGCGGGTGGAGGAGCTGGCCCTCGAGATAGGAGGGAAGCCCCTAGCCGTGGCTTACGAGGGCCCGGTCCTCAGGGTGGATGGCTTGGAGGGGTGCGCGGTGGGCGTGGTTGGGGTGTAGGCGGTGTACGTGGTCATGGTCTACGACGTGGCGGTGGAGCGGGTGGCGAAGGTGCTCAAGGTTGGGAGGCGGTACCTCACCTGGGTCCAAAACTCCGTCCTGGAAGGGGAGCTTTCCCCCGCTCGCTTCGCCCGCCTAAAGGCGGAGGTGGCCAAGGTGATAGAGTCCTCGGACGCGGTTCGCTTCTATGTGCTCCCCGATAAGGGAGCCCTTCGGGTAGAGGTCCTGGGTACCTCCAAGAACGAGCCCAGCCAGTTTATCTAAACTGAGTCCATTTGCCCAAAAACCCCGGGGGGTGTTGCATCACCCCCCGGCCCGCTCCGAAGGGTAGCTTGAAAACCACAGGTCGTACCCATTCCCCAAAATACATAATGGGGGTGAAGCGGCATGTGGCGGGTCTACCGGGCGTAAAATGAAAGCATGGTCTTGCCTGAAGAGATGGAAAAGGCTCTGGAGCGCTTCAGAAAGGCCTATGGCCAGGGTTGGGAGAAAAAGCTGATGCGCCTCATGGAAGAAGAGGTGAGGCGTAAGAGGGCCAAGAAAAAGCTTTCTATCTTCCTCGCCAAGGTGAGCGGTCGGGCCAAGATGAGCGAAGAGGAGGTTTTCCAACGGCTTGAAGGTCGTCCTTGACACTAACGTGCTGGTGGCTGCCCTACTCAAGAAGGGGAAAGCTTACCGCCTCCTTCAGCACGGCCTTAGAAACGACCGATTTGACATCCTGAGCGCCCCGGAACAGCTTGCTGAGCTGAAGCGGGTTCTCAGACAAAAGTTTTCAGGCGTGCTATCCAAGTCTGAGGTCGGAACCTTCGTAAACCTTTTCAAGGAAGCCGCTATCATGGTGCGCCCCCAGAAGGGCGTCAACCTGTCCTCCGACCCCGACGATAACCTCATCTTAGGCATCGCCTTAGCCGGTGGGGCAGACTTTATCGTTACTGGCGACAAGTCCCATCTTCCATCTTCTTTCTCTCAAGAAAGCGGGAAATACGCGGATCGTTCCCTTGAGCGATTTCCTGAAGCAGGTGTCTCCCTATGGGCGGTAGGCAGGCCTTCCGCCTCCTCATCGTGGGCAAGTCCGGGTCGGGGAAGGGCGCCCTGGCCTGGGAGGTCATGTGGCGTAGGCCCCACGCGCGTGGGGTGAGCGCTGGAAGTTTTGAGGGGCGCAAGTCCCCCATCTTCGCGAAAGGTACATTTCGCGCATGTATAATGCCCCCATGGCCGAGCCGACTACCCAGGGTGTTATCTGGAAAACCATCGGCGTTAAAAAGCCCGAGAAGGCCCTTCTGCCCCTGGCCCCTTATGCCGAATACCTCCTTTTGGAGCGGGGCTACTCGCCCCGGGGGGTGCGCCGCTACCTCCAGGACCTGGCCCTCTGGTTCCGCTTCCTCGAGGCCCGCGCCCTCCCGCCAGGCCCCGAGGCGGTGCGGGCCATCCTCCTGGAGGAGCGCTGGGCCCCCAGGCGGGTCCAGGGCTTCCTGGCGGCCTTGAGGAGCTACTACCGCTACCTGGCCCAGGTGCGGGGCGAGGCCGTGGCGGACCCCACCGAGGGCATCGGCCGGCCCAAGGCCGGAAGGCGGCTTCCCCTGCACCCGGCTCCCGAGGAGCTCTTGCGCTTCCTCGAGGCCCTAGGCCAGGAAAAGGAGGCCCGGCTCCTCACCGCCCTCGCCCGCTTCCTCTACGGCACGGGCCTCCGCATCTCCGAGGCCCTTTCCCTGAAGGGCAAGAACATCGTCCAGGAAGGCGGGCGCCCCGTGGCCGTGCGGGTGGTGGGCAAGGGCAACAAGGAACGGCTGGTGCCCCTTTCCCGGACCGCCCAGAGCGCTCTCCTGGAGCTGGGCCCACCCCAGGGAAATGTGAATGTATTCACTTTTGCCCAGGGGCGGCGCCGGGGCCGGGTGCCCTCGGCCCGGTACGTGGAGGCCAAGTTCCGGGAGGCCGCCCTTAGGGCGAACCTAGACCCCAGGCGCTTCACCCCCCACAAGCTCCGCCACGCCTACGCCACGCTCCTGGTGGAAAGGGGCGTCCAGCTGGACGCCGTCAAGGACCTTCTGGGCCACGAGTCCATCGCCACCACCCAGATCTACCTCCACGCCTCCCGGGAAAGGCTTAAGGAGGCGGCTTCCCGGCTCCCCGACCTTTAGTGCTACCATAGGGCTATGGCCGATGCCCCGGCGCGGGAAGAAGGCGCCTTCTGCCCCGTGTACGCCGCCCTCAACCTCCTGCAGGAGAAGTGGACCCTGCACATCATCCGGGCCCTCCTCGAGGGCCCCAAGGGGTTCAACGAGCTCTCCCGAGCCATCGGCGGGGTGAACCCGGCCACGCTCTCCCAGCGCCTGGACCACCTGGTGCGGCTGGGGCTTGTGGAGAAGACCGTGGAGTCCTACATGCCCCCCCGCACCCGCTACCGCCTCACCCCCTCGGGCGAGGAGCTGGAGGCGGTCATCCAGGCCGTGGACCGCTGGGCCCGCAAGCACCTGAAGGCCCCGGTGTCCTAAAGGGTTCAGTCCAGGTCCCCGGCCAGGTACTGCAGGTAGTTGCTGAGGCCCATCTGGTCCAGAAGCTCCCGCTGGGTCTCCAGCCAGTCCACGTGGGCCTCCTCGTCCTCGAGGATGGCCGCCACCATATCCCGGGTGCCGTTGTCCCCCAGGCTCTGGGCCAGGTTCATGGTCTCGTTGTAGCCCTTCACCGCCTGCAGTTCCCCCTCGTAGTCCTTGAAGAGGATCTCCTGCACGTTCTTCCCGATCTTGATCTCCCCGATGCGGCTCACCTCGGGAAAGCCCTCCAGGAAGAGGATCCTTTCAATGTGCTTCTCGGCGTGGCGCATCTCGGTGATGGCGTGGGCCTTCAGGTGCTTGGCCAGGGCCTTGAAGCCCCAGTTCTCCGCCATCTCGGCGTGGACATGTACTGCAAAATGGCGGCCAGCTCCTCGGAAAGCCGCTCCTGCAAGCTCTGGATCACCTCGGGGTGTCCTTTCATGGTGGACCTCCTTCCCCATCCTACCTCCTAAGTGCCCGCACATAAGCCTCGCAACCCGCGGAAGCCACTTCGCGGGTGGGCACACTTTCTGGGGTCCCCGCCGTGGCGAAAGCCACGGCGGGGTACTTAGGCCGGGGCCGCGCCGATGGTCCGCCCCCCGTCCACGAAGAGGACCTGGCCGGTGATGAAGCTGGACTCGTCGGAAACCAGAAAGAGCGCGGCGTAGGCCACCTCCAGAGGCTTCCCGGTCCGGCCCAGGGGCGTGGCGGCGATGGCCTTTTCCCGCACCTTCTCCGGCACCTTCTCCGTCATCCGGGTCTCAATGAAGCCGGGGGCCAGGGCGTTCACCCGGATGCCGTAGCGACCCAGTTCCAGGGCCAGTGTGCGGGTTAGCCCCACGACCCCCGCCTTGGAAGCGGCGTAGTTGGCCTGCCCCAGGTTGCCCAGGTAGACCCGGCTGGCGGTGAGGACGATGCTCCCCGGGTTCCTCTCCCGCATGGCCTCGCTGGCGGCCTTGGCCACCAGGAAGCTTCCGGTGAGGTTCACCTTGAGCACGAGCTCCCAGTCCTCCAGGGGCATCTTCCAGTGGAAGTTGTCCCGGGTGATGCCGGCGTAGTGGACCACGCCGTCCAGGCGGCCTAAAGCCTTCAGGGCCTCGGCGAAGCCCCGCTCCACGGAGGCGGGGTCGGCCACGTCCATGGCCACGGGGATGGCCCCGGTGGCCTGGGAGGCGGCCTCGAGGCCCTCCCGGTCCAGGTCGCAGGCGATGAGCCTGGCCCCCTCCCGGGCGAAGAGCTCCAGGGTCGCCCGGCCGATGCCGTGGGCCGCCCCGGTGATGAGAACGTTCTTCCCTTCNAGCCTGCCCATCAGGCGCCTCCTTCCCTTCTTTTCACCATGGTGACGAACTCCCCTTCCTGCACCACTTCGCCCTTCTGGTTCAGGACCCGCACCTTCTGCACCAGGATGCCCCGGTCGGGCCTCGAGGTCTCCCGCTTCTCCAGAATCTCCGTCTCCCCGTGGANCGTGTCGCCGATGAAGACGGGCTTCAGGAAGCGGTAGTTCCTGATCTCCAGCCAGGCGATGATGGTCCCCTCAAAATGGCCCGAGCGCTGCCTGAGGCCCGTCAGCATGGAGAGGACCAGGAGGCCGTGGGCGATGCGGGCCCCGAAGGGGGTGGAGCGGGCGAACTCGGCGTCGGTGTGGATGGGGTTGTAGTCGCCGGAGATCCCGGCGAAGTTGACGATGTCGGCCTCGGTGACGGTGCGGGCGGGGGTGGTGAAGCGCTGGCCCACCTGGAAGTCCTCAAAGTAAAGCGGCATTCCTTACCTCCTTCCTCAGGCGAAGGCCCTAAGCCCCGTCAGGTGGGCCCCGATGACCAGCTTCTGGACCTCGCTGGTTCCCTCGTAAAGGGTGAGGATCCGGGCATCCCTGTAAAGCCTCGCCACCTCGTACTCCTCAAAGAAGCCGTACCCGCCATGGACCTGGATGGCCCTGTAGGCCACCCGGTTGGCGGCCTCGGAAGCGAAGAGCTTGGCCATGCTGGCCTCGAGGGTGTACCGTTCCCCGGAGAGCTTCTTCCACACCGCCTGGTAGGTGAGGAGGCGGCTGGCCTCCAGGTCCAGCTTCATCTCCGCCAGCTTCTCCTGGATGAGCTGGAAGCTGGCGATGGGCCTGCCGAACTGCCGTCTTTCCTTGGCGTAGGCCAAGGAGAGGTCCAGGGCCCTCTGCATGAGGCCCACGGCTCCGGCCGCCAGGGAGATGCGGCCCGTGTCTAGCGTGGACAGGGCGATCTTGAACCCCTCCCCTTCCTGGCCCAGGAGCCGGTCCCTGGGAATCCGCACCCCATCCAGGAAGANCATCCCGGTGTCCGCCGCCCTTAGGCCCAGCTTCCCCTTGAGGGGGGTGGTCCTCACCCCATCCTGGCGCTCCACGAGAAAGGCGCTGATNCCCTTGCTGCCTTGGTCAGGGTCCGTCTTGGCGAAGACGATGAAGACCTCGGCCACGTTGGCGTGGGAGATGAAGGTCTTCTGGCCCTCGAGGACGTAAAAATCCCCGTCGCGGTAGGCCCTGGTCTTTAGGCTCCCGGCGTCCGAGCCGGCTTCCGGCTCGGTGAGGGCGTAGGCCCCCAGGACCTCGCCCCGGGCCAGCCTGGGCACATAGCGCTCTTTCTGCGTCTCGGTGCCGTAGGCCAGGAGAGGGGTGAGAACCAGGCTCTGCTGCACGGAGAGGACAGAGCGCAAGGAGGCGTACCCCCCCATCTCCTCCAGGAGGGCGATGTAGGCCCAGAAGTCCAGCCCCGCCCCACCCAACTCCTCGGGGACGAAGACCCCAAGGAAGCCGAGCCTCGCCATCCCCTCCACAAGGGGCCAGGGAAAGGCCTCCTCCTCTTCGTAGGCCCTAAGCGCCCCGCCCTGCTCGGAAAGAAACCTCCGGGCGAGCTCCCGGATCTCCTTGTGCTCAGGCACCTTCACGCTCCAACCCCCTTAGGATCAGGTCGTAGTAGCCCCGGGCCACCTCCTCGGCCCGCATGGGGCCGCCGGGCCGGAACCAGCGCACCATCCAGTTCAGCATAGAGAGGATGGCCCGCCCGGCCAGGGCCACGTCCAGCGGGCGGAAGCTTCCCCTCTCCACGCCTCGCTTTAGGATGGCCCGCAGGTTGGCCTCGTGCCGGTCCCGCAAGGCCACCGTGGCCTCCCGCCTTCCCTGGGAAAGGCTAGAGAGACCCTGGAGCATGGCGGCGAAGAAGGGGAAGTTCTCCTCCAGGTAGCGGGCGTGGGCCTCCATGTAGAGCAGAAGGGCCCTTTTGGGGTCTTCCTCCTTGAGGGCCTTCTCTCCTTCCCGGAGGAGGCCCTCGAGGGCCAGGAGGCTGATCTCGTAGAGCACCTCCTCCTTGCTGCGGAAGTGGTGGTACAAGGCGGCCTTGGAAAGGCCCAGGGCCTCGGCCAGGTCCTGGACGCTGGTGGCCTCGTAGCCCTTCTCGGTGAAGAGCTTGGCGGCCTCTTCCAGGATGCGGGTGCGGGTCAGCATAGGCTACCGACCGGTTGGTAAGTAGCTTAGCAGGTTGGCTGATGGGTCGTCAACGGTGGTATGTGAACATTATCACGATTCTACAGGCTCGTGCCACATTTATCCGCCTAAGAGCGCTGGAGCCCCCGCCGCGGCTTTTGCCGCGGTGGGGTACTCAATCCGCCCACACCACCTCCAGCCCCACGCCAAAGGCTTCCCGGAAAAGCCCCTCCTGCTTGCTGGCCTCCACAACCTCCACCCAGGGCTCCTCCGAGGCCTCCACAAGAAGCCGGACCCGCTCCCCCAAAACCACCCGCACCCCTCGGACCCGCCCCGAGCGCGTCCTTTCCAGCATCTCCGCCAGGCGCAAGAGGGCGGAGAGCCGAAGCAGGAGCCTGGCGTCTCCCCTATTCAAGAGGCTCCTGAAGGCCCCGGGCTCCGGCTTCCCCCGCCGGTGGTAGCGCACCAGAAGGGCCAGCAGGGCCTGCTCCCGGTGGCTCATGGCAAAAAGCGGCGTGGAGAGCACCAGATAGGCCCCGTGCTTGTGGTGCTCGTGGTAGCCGATGTGCATGCCAATGTCGTGCAGGTGGGCGGCCTCCAGAAGAAGCCGCCTCTCCCCTTCCCCGTAGCCGTGGAGGGGGGCGAGGCCCTGGAAAAGCTCCAGGGCCAACGCCTTCACCCGCTCCCGGTGGGCCTCGTTGAAGGGGTAGTGCCGGAACAGGTTCTCCACGGCGAAGGCCCGGGGGTCGGGCAGGAGGTGGGGCTCGGGGAGGAGGCGGGTGAAGAGGGCCCCCTCGCGGATCCCCACCCCGCTCACATAGACCCCTGGGGCGCCCGCCTCCTTGAGGAGGAGGCGCAGGAAGAGGAGGCTCGCCGGCAGGGTCCTGGCCCGGTCGGCCTGGACCCCGGGAAGCGAGGCCCGGGCCTTGAGGGAAAGGGAAAGGAGGTCCTCGGCCAGGTCCTCCAGGTCGCCCCTGGGCAGGTAGTAGCCGTGGAGGAGGTCCAGGGGGTAGCCCTTCCGCTTCTGGTGGAGCCTGGCGATGGCCCGCAGGTTCCCCCCAAGGGCCACCAGGGGCAGCCCCCTGGGGAGGGGAAGGCCCTGGAGGTGCCGGGCCACCTCCTTCTCCAGGGCCTTGACCTCGGCCTTCTTGGGGGGGTCCGAGCGGAGGTAGGCCTCCGTGAGGCGGAGGGCCCCCAGGGGCAGGGCCCTACCGAAGGCGAAGCGGCGCCCCTCCATCAGGGAGACCTGGGCGCTCCCACCCCCCTGGTCCACCACCAAGGCCGCCTGGAAAGGGAGGGCGTTGGCCACCGCCAGCACCCCGAGCCTGGCCTCCTCCTCGCCGGGGAGGAGCATGGCCTGGAGGCCCAGGCGCCTGGCCTCCTCGATGACCACCCCCCCGTTGGCGGCGTCCCGCACGGCGCTGGTGGCCAGGGTCAGGACCTCGTCGGGCTTCAGGGCCTCGAGGAAGCTGGCGAAGGCCTTAAGGGCCTTCCTCCCCCGCTCCAGGGCCTCGGGGGCGANGCTCCCTCGGCTCAGGCCCTCNCCCAGGGCCACGGGCTCCCTGAGCTCGTCCAGAAGCTGGAAGTACCGCCCGGGCTCGTAGGCGTAGAGGACCAGGCGGAAGGTGCCCGAGCCCAGGTCCAG
>JGI26465J51735_1000185_pt1 | contig 22856 bp, 20 predicted proteins | sample PerSpoBPS_BMetaG_FD_51735 | JGI IMG/M metagenome (IMG submission 51735) | reverse complement strand
GCTCGGCCTTTCGGCTCCTTTCGTGTCTGCTCTTCTGCTAATACAGCTTTGGATTCTTCCTCCTCAGGCCCCTCTTCCTCAAGCATCAAAGATTCTTCGGTAGATTTTGTCGGTGTTTCACCGTGTTTTAGGGCTTCTGTAGCGGGAGCTGTCGCCTCAGTTAATCCCTCCTCTTCTAGTCTTAGCGGCATCTTCGGGATTGTGATAGGTTTCTGTGTCTCCAGTGTTTCTGCCGGTTTGACCGAAACCACTATTGGCGGTGGTGGAGGTCTGCCCGGGGTAGGCCGGTAACATTAGACGTTGAGGGACTACCTCCCAATTGGTTGCCTACGCCCCTATAGGCGCCTCCGCTACCTTCAGTGTTATTGGTTTTATTGGTCTTGGTTTGAAGCGTACTGTCGTCAGCTTACCTCTGTATAATACGTAGGTTGAGTTTGTCTTTCCTAATGTCTCCCATCCTCTTCTGCTGTATCTGTGTCTCATCTGTTCTATGAAGTCTGGTAGTGATTGGCTTCCCATAGCTATCAATGCTCCAACATCCCTAGCAATATGCCATGGTATCTGTAATGGGTCTGGTGTTATCAGCAGTACTCCAACACCGTATGACCTAAGCTCGTTAACTATCCTCTCACCTATAGATGGTGGGTCATCGAAACGTCTTCCCCTCACATAGTTCTGACACTCCTCTGATACGATGACTTCAGCAAGTCTATCCATAGGACCCCTCCTCAAAGCCTCATAGTACTTCCTAGAGAGTATAGCTAGACTGTAGAGCGTCTTCAGATAGTTAGAGCCTGTAGATGAGAGGTCGTAGACAACTACATCAGGGCTTCCATGTATATTCTGGTCGGTTCTTTCTTCGTCTATCTGTAGCCAGTAGAGCCTTCTCAGTATTGCTGCCGCCATATTTGCCTCTGCCAGCCGTCTCTCCGTTAATGCATTTTGCATGAACCTATCAACCCTATCTACTACGTCTTTGGTAGTAGGTGTTCCCTTCTCCCTGTATAGTCTTGCCAGCTCCTTCAGTAGTAGTGTTGCTGAGGCCGATGATACATCAGCGATATCCCTTGTAACCTCTCTAAGCATCTCAACAGCTATAACCGCCTTCTCAGCAGAACTCCTACCACCAACATCCCATAGATTAGTCTTACGTATAACCGTAGCACCCCTTATGTAGTCAACGTACTCGCCTTTCCAGTCGAGGATTGTTACTTTTACGCCTTTTCCTACGGCTCTTCTGATAACATCCTTTGCTATCGTTGTCTTCCCAGCCCCTGTGGGGCCGAGAAGCAGTAAATGTCTCTGTACATCTTTTAATGGTATTACTCCGAGTATTCTCGTCGCCCTTATCACCATCCTCACCGCTATCACCGCTATGACGATTACCACAGCGACCTGCATATACCGTGTTATCGTCTGCGTTACGTTCTTGATGGTTTCCTGTATTGAGGCTGCTGGCCCGGCGGATTTTCCTCTATTGAAGTATGTCTCTGAGACGTAGATGTTTGCCGCCATGATGTAGATGAAGAATCCGATGATCACCGCCAGCGTACCCAACGTTCTAGCCATCAAGCCTAAGTATCACCTCCATCAGTTTTTCTAGGCTTATGTCTGGGTTCAAGTGTTCTAAGTAGTTTTGCCCGTCGGGAATCTTGTAGACGAAGACGCCGTAGTGATAGTCGCTGAAGAATAACACGTTTTTGTATTTGAAGGTCCCCGTGTAGTTTCTGATTTTCTGCCTGAGTTCTTCAACGCTTTCCACCTCTGTCCAATTCCTGAACTCGTCTTCCTTATCTAAGGCAGTCAAGTCACCTTCATAGAAGTCAACGCTACCATTGATCCACTCGTTGAACTTTAGGACGTCCTCTATTGTCTTCTTGACCTCATCCATGTCTCCTTCGCCTCCCCTGTGCAGGAGAGGATTATCGGGCATCCTTGGTCTTCTATGGATCCCCAACCCTTCTTGACGGGCAGTGTGTCCCTCATGGGACGTCCCAAGTTGGGTGAGCCGGGACCAGCTCCTCCCGTTGCCCCGGGAGCAGGGTCCTGAGAGGGCTTCTCGGACATCCCCCCTCATGTAGGCGAGGGGGCGGCCTTGTTTCAGGCCGGAAACAAAGCCCTCCCAAGAAACCATTAGAAGGGTTGAGGCTGCTGAAGTAATCGAGAGACGTTAGTGAATTGTCTTCGACCGTCATCGAAACAGAGTGAACTTCTATGACATCCTCGTTCCCGGAGTCCGGTCCGGCAACCATTATTCACGCGGAGGACCCTCCAGCAATGAACATGGTTGTTGGACTTCTCCGGGCATCCGCCCTGTTGGGGCCCGTCTCCGTCCCCCCACATGGGTGGCGGAGGACCCTCCAGCCACGGAGGTGTCCGCGGAGGACCCTCCAGCAGGACACCGGGACGGTTCCATGTGGGGCAGAGACGCCACGGGGGCGGAGGACCCTCCAGCACCCCGCTGGTCGTGGTAGCACGCCAAGCCCCATGCGCCAAACCCCTCTCCCCAACCGTCCCATAAATTAGTTTGGGACGGGAGCCGATGAAGGCTCGCGGGAAGAGGGTTTCTTGTTTATTTCCCCTCGTTTTCTCCCCTCTGCTCCGAGCTTTAGCCGCTCTTCAACCCAGTTATGGGTTCTGGCGGCGGCGTCAGCCCGGCGTGGCGTAAGCCAGGCCTTCAAGACCTGCGGCAACAGGCGTTAAGCTAGTGTTTGCCCTGCCGTGGGCCTGAAGGCGTTCCTCTGCGGTCCCAGCCGGACGCTTCAGGCATCCTTTCACAGGGTTTTAAGCCCTCTGGGACGCCGTTGAGCCGCCCACGCCACATGGGCGACCCCCGTCAGGCACTCAGCGCCGTCCTCCGGTTCGTCCGGCTGGAGGGCAGCATTCCGCTGCCTCGACAGCCAACCCCCGGTGTTGCAGGGGGCTATAGCTGTCTAACTACACCAATACATGGATATATAAATCTCTTTAACCCAAGTAAGGGATGTGGCGAATGTCCGGTCTATTTTAACCCTTGAAAGATCTTTCTCTTCCGAGAAACAGCACGGGGTTTAGGTGAAGTTATGTCTCTACATTCTTTCATCTGGCTAAAGATTTATGGGCTATCCAGCTTAAACCCACTACAAAGGAGCGTATTGAGACATGGTTAAGCGGTGTTGGCTCATATTTATAGGTGTATTTCTGTGATGCGTCATCAATGAAAAAGCAGGATGGCTGACGACGGTCACTATATAAACTCCCTTAAAACCGGATAATCCATCTAGATATTATGAGCGGTATTACTAGCGACTTCGGCCGGTAATACGGTACATTAATGGTTACAACCTAAGATGATAGCATTGGATAGCCCTTTAAACAAATTCACAGACCCAAGACACAGCCAATCCGAATACCACACCTCAGGGCTGGCCCTGGTCTTCGCCTAAGAAATACCTGTTATATAACTTCAAACTCCGCCCTAGCCAGCATATACCTTTAGAAAGGCGATCATTGAGTTTGAGCGGGTCTGACCTCTAACGATCCAGAAATGGCTCTAAACCTTCCATAAAATGGGTTTAGCAAAACCGATTACGCCGCATATGCGGGTAATACTTTGAAACAAGCCGTTGGAATCAATTTAGAGCCCTACCACTCGGATATCATATAAAGGGTATTACCGGCCGTCGTCGGCCAGTATTACCGCCATCAATAGTTGGATGGACTATTCGGTATATATTAGGGCTTTATATAGTGGCCGACGTCGGCCACCCTAACACAACCCTTACCTTAAAGGAGTATGCAGCCTTAGTCAGATACTTTAATGGGGTGTTATGCGCCCCATCCGTCAAAATAACATACCGCGAGGCAGGGATGTCTGGCTCATGCTATTTACACCAATAGATGTAAGCCCGAGGATAGATGTCTAGAAGCCCTTGCTGGTTGCTGAGGAAGCCGCCGTCAGCGCATCCCTCTCAGCAGGCGAAGAAGGACTCCGATACAGCCTGAACGCCTATGGCTCCGGGTTTAGAAGGGCCGGGTTAGAGCTTATTAAACGCATAAACACGGGAACATCGTTGAGCCACGGGCTTGAGAGGGTTACNGTTAAGCAGANGCTNGCNGAGGCTAAACCGGGTGAAAGCACCCAGTCAACATGGATGCCTTCAAGAGGGCCTACAGAGCCCGTGTTGATTATTATGCGGTCATTCCTATTCATGAAGGACATCACCGCCATCCTCCAAGCCCTCGGATGCAGCGTCCACAACAACCCCCTACTAGGCCCAAGCATAACACCAAATCCCTTCACAATGGGCGACGGCGGTCCGACAGAATACAGGGCGAGGTTGACCGTTAACGGGAGAACGGTCGATGAGGCGGAGTTTAAGGTCTCCTATCGTCCTGGTTAAAGGATTATGAGGCTAATCCCTTAAATCTATGTGGAGTTCTTGGTTGTGAGTTTGGCGACCACGCTGCAATAGTAAACAATATTAAGCCCGTCCTCCAAACACCTGATCGAATGCCGCGACTCCTTCTCGGGCGTGTCTACAAATAATATCGACGAAGTCGCGAAGACAGGTGGCATCGAGCAACTCGTCTGGCAGATTCGTCACTTCTGAAACTTTCCGATTTTGGATGTGTTTCCTCAAGGGTAGATCGATAAGCTGGTTCTCCAGCCATGGTTTGGGAACGTATAAATACTGAGCCAAGGAGGCCAACACCTCATACTTCTTGCGAAGCTGAATGAAGAGATGCCATGAATGCTTATTAAGTTTACTAGCCCTGCGGGAAACGCGGGCGTTAAAAGGTTCGGTATAATCGACCAGAGGCTCTACTTCCTCCCGTAGACGCGGCATCATGTAATTTTCAATCCAACGATCCACGAATAACTCTTGGAACTCATCCCAAGTTAATAGCCGAACGTTGCTTTTGGCAGCAGCCTCGAACGCGCCTGATTGGAACCCAGCGGAAGATATTATGAAGCCCCAATTGGCACCGTAATCGGTTACTACAGTTCGGAAAGCGTGAACAACCGTTTGGGGAACGGCCGATTGCCAGTGTTTGCACTCACAAAGATAGATAGTTTTTGGTTGGCTACTCAAGTCTTCAGCATAGACATCTACCTCCACAATACCACGAACAGTCTGAATCTTCTTCTCGATTTCCGATTTGAGACCGCACTCCTGAAAGATTTGACTAACCTGCCTCTGGAGGTCACGCCAATCTTTAGGGGCTGTTCAATTTATCCTAGTAGTCATTTTTTGGTTATGGCGCCGTTGCTACCTATTAGGCTTACTGCCTCGACTACTGCAATCAATTGCGTAAGGCCCTTCAATCCAGTACTGAGGCTCACCTTCAAGAGACTTTCCGGGATGTTTACGTCACAAACCATTTGCGAAGTTTCCCCATGTTTAGAATAGTTTGGAGTAAATGTTTTATGCCGGCCTAACTGTTTCACATCTATGCAGGCTGTGAAGATTGAGGTCGAGGAGATGCCCCACTACGTGGGTCAATCTCTTGCCCAGCTTGGCGCGGCATATAGCGGCTCCGCCGTCAAAAAAGGCTTTAACGAGTACGGTCTCGACTGGCTCGGGGTCTCCGGCTGGGGTTTCAACGCAGTGAGGGCGTACGTCAAGCTCACGATAAGCGGGATGGACGCCGTGGCGAGAGGAGGAAAGGAGATAGGTGCGATAATGGAGTACGCGTTTAGGCCCAGCAAACCATCCAACGAGAGAGTAGAGTCTGAGTGGGTGTATACTAAGGCCGGGCTGTTTAGGAAGGAGGTTTCCGGCATCAGGTGGAAGGACGGCCCCCTAGCCAACAAACTTAGCAACGAGCCAACCCTGCAGCAAATACTTCTTTCCATGAAAGATATTCTGGATAAGGTTTACGTTGCAGAGGGCGAGGTAAGGTTCAGGTTCAACACTTTGGTGGAGAGAAAGGGAATGCTCTCGACAAAGCGTCTCCTCTACTGCCTTCTTCCATCAAGGGAACTCTTTGAAGCTGCCGAGATGATATGCAAATCACTTTGATAGACGGGCATCGGCGCTGGTCTTAAGTATGATCGAATTATCTTTCCCAATCTCACCCTTAAGCCTCTCCGGAGTGCTCTCCCACCTCTGAGGCTTTTTCGCGGGTTTCGCTGGGTGCTGACCGGTGTCTTGTTGATGATGAAGCGGACTCTATTACAATCTCCAATGTGGGCACACCTACCTCTCTACCTTGTGAATCCTTGAATAATGATTTGAATAGCTTGATGTTCTTCACCTGCAGATCCTGCAGGAACCTGTTTCTAAGGATTTCTATCACATAAATGAGGTTTTTTATATGTTCCTTACCATAAGCTATAACGGTAACCTCTTTATAGCCAGATTCAAATGTTACCAAGACGCTTAGCACATCGCTCATTACTGGTTTTTTCCCAACTAAAAGTTTTCCTGTCAAAGCCCCTCACCTGGCTTATTTCCCATTTGAAATAAAGTTTGCCTTTTGGTTGTCTTCGGGTATCGTCTGTGGTGAAGAGGGATATTGTAACGGGTTTTTTATGTGACCTGGACACCAAATACCATTATCTATACACAAATCACGCATCCGCATGTCAAAACAGCTTGGTGGTTCATCATTGGTTAGACCTCCTGCTCGGATCGCCGCATATTCGATCTGCTTCACAGCCACCTCTTCGTCGAAGTCGCTTCTTAGCTTCAGGACATTCACTATTTCACTTTTGCTATACCCTCTGCCAACCATATAAAAGATCAGGGCGGCTAACCCGTAATTATCTATTTCAGCCACCCTATTTCGTAGCGCTACCATGCACGGCGGCCATCCCTTCGTGGGGGTGGATGACACTACCTTAGCAAACCTGCCCTGCAAAACATCTTTTATTATTTTTAGTTCCTCTGGGCCCCATTCTGCTCTAAATGCTCCCGTTTGGGCAAAGATGTCGTACAACCATTCCTTTACTAGCTTTATGACCTCGGCATGCATGAGCATAACGCGGCCCCTACTAGTCCGCCTGTTGATTAGCAGCCAGTCGGGCATCGGCCTAAGCCTTCTTGAAAGCCGGAGGTATTGGTTTCCGTACATTGACCATTCTCCTTCCTCTGTTTCTTTCTTGACATTAAGCCCTAGGTCATTAATGACATATATAATGACCTCGTCATTCTCATTAATTAGGAGGCGTTCGATTCTTGCAGCTTCGGCTAGCGCCCACCTCATCCTTAACCAGCTATCATCAATGTACGTAACGAAGTATTTAGCTAGGTGGAACGATAGAAGTTCTACCCAAGGAGGCTCAAGCCTTGGTGTGACCCCCCTCTCACCACGTTCTATAGCCTCTAAAATCCTTTTGGAAGCCCTGCTATACACTTCAGGGGGCATGTTCCCAGGATGGTATTCCTTCAGTAGGGGTCGACCAGCACTTAAGAATGGATATTTTGCTAGTAGATGTAGAGATACTTTTATTCCTTCTTTTTGCTTCTCTTGGGGCTGAACTGGTGGTGTCGTGGGTTGCAATGTCTGTGGCTGCCCACCTTGGACTCCCTCCATAACAGGAGTTTGGAGCTCGATCCGCGTTTCAGCTTCAAGCAGCTTGTTTCTGATCTTTACTAATTCGGCAGCGAGCGCGTCGAGGCCTTTTAAATTTATTTGGCCCGCCAACTTAGCACCACCTCACTCGCATAGACCCCATGGTTGTTGCACGCATGGTGCTCCAGCTAATTTATCTGGTTCGCTTATTGGGGCCTTTTTACCGCACTTCGTACAGGATAGTTCCCCATTTAGCTCCACGACCACATGTTTTCCTAAGGGGAAAGCGTTGCCGAGTTCGGTCCCCTCCTGCGGTTTAGCGGTTGCCGCTCCAGGGGGTATAAGGTTCCATAACCTTTTGATTGTGTCAAGGATGTAGATGTCAAAGAACCTGTGCAGGTTTCCAACCTCCTCCACACTAGCCATCCTTAAGAGTATTCCACTGTTCGGGTGCGCGGCTAATTTACGTAGAAATTGCAGCCTTGCGAAGATGCCACTCGTCATCGGGCTTATCCACCCTCGGGAGACTAACAACCTCACCTTTTCCCTCAAGGCTATTTCGGAGTCGGTACCTTCCGCATTCCTGGATTGCAGTCCCTCGGCTTCGAGCAACAGGTTTAGCGTACCGTTTACCGCTTCGTAGAGGCTAAACACAGCATTTCTCCTATCTTTCAGCTCGAAATAGTACTCTCTCGCCTGGTAGAGCCAACCTAGGGTGGCGTAAATACGTTCGGAAAGACCAGAGGGGGTTTGCAGCTTCCGACTCTCGGGCGGCTCGACCTTCATTAATTCGCTACTACCGGTTAGTAGGCTGACCCTCTGTAACCCCGGCATCTGTGCCGGCTTGGTTCTCTTCAACACAGAATAGATCCTACTTACGACTACAACGCCTATGATTAGCGCGACAAGCGACCAGAAATTATTCAAAATAAACATACCAATTGCTAAAGGAAACGATAAACTCAAAAAGATAAAAGATACAATTAACGATAGTATATCTGGAATAACAGGACCTGTTACCGGCTTGGTTTCATCAGTACGAGCGGTTAATGTCTTGGCTTGGGTCTGGGGGAGTGTTTTGGTTTGTGTGGCTGTTCCGACTCCGCCGGCTGCCGGCTCTCTAGATACCCTTAGCACGAGCCAGTTCTCCGCCCTGCCGCCCGCATAGAGATACTGCAAAACAAATGCAATATGCCCTTCTCTATTTTCCAGCTTGAAGTCGCGTAAGGGTATTAAGCGCTCCTCGCCGGGTTTTACTACAATGTCGGATAATGATGTCTCTCTCCAAGAACAGCCTATTAGTTTGTCAGGTGAATCCGGATACCAGTCACAATACTTTATAGCGGTAATTGATATGTCTCCATTTTGTAGGTCTTTCACCCTTACACCTACGCTAGCGCCGCTGACATCTAGGCTAAGCCTGAGAGGTAACTCTCTAGACTTCGCTTTTGGGTAAGCCCTTACAAAAAGGGATTGGGTTTCTCTGTTCTGCCCAAACACAGCCTGATACCGTATTCTGATCTCTGGATCGCATAGAGTAGAAGTGTATCCAGGGTTAAGCTTTATTATTGGAACTACAGCAAAACCCCCAAATAATTGCCCCCAGCCTTTCAAAACCTTATTGCTCTTTTGTGTAACATCCGGAACACAATCGCCGGCTAGGGTTACATCAGTCACGTTAATCTGCCAACCCTCCGGAGCGTTACCTACCACTACCTTGTAGGAGAATGTAAATTGTTCGTCATTTACAAGTAGCCGTGGGTAGGTAAAATTTACCTTTACCGACACCCCTAGCACTGTGAATGATTGCGAAGTAGTTGAGTACGTTTTAGCTAACTCGTAGATGTCCACCTCGTATAGAACGTAGTCACCAATTTGTGTTTGAGTAGGGTTCATGGCGGGATGTAGTGAGGCAAAAGCAACTAGAATGGTGAAAAGAGCTGCCCCTAACATAGAAAGGAAATAACGGGACGAGTTTAAAAAAATTTCGGAAAACGCATAATGCTCGCTCTTTTAGGGCAACCCCACCCTGGCAGCCACCCGCTTCCCGCTCAGAGAACATAAGATAACCTGTTGATAGTGTTATATACGTAACCTTCAAAGTAGTTAAGCAGCTGCTTCACTTCCGCAGGGTTCGTTATCCTCTTGTAGAGTATTCCTTCTGGGTGTGCCGCCCGGTTTCGCAAATACTGTAACCTCCTAAAGTGGTACATCTCATCCGCCCTCACCCAGCCACGATACACAAGCCTCTCCGCCTTCTCCACTAAGTTGAGTTCACGCCGCGGGTTATCTGCGCGGTAAACCGGCAGGCCTTCACTCAAACAGAGTAAAACAAGTGTAGAATCAACAGCTAAAAATAGACTATGCAAAGCATTCCTTTCATCGCCCAGCTCGAAATAGTACTTCTTAGCCTTCTCGAACTCCTCTAAAGTGCTCACGGCACGGCTTTCAAAATCCGCTGGGAGTGTGGGGGTCGAACTTCTGTATTCGTTGGGCTCGGTAGTATCAGGCCTAGATTGCCGTACGCTCATACGATGTCTCGGAATCACCTTTTGTCGGCGTCTCCACTTTCTGAAAGCCGAGCGTATCAGCAGCACCAGTACTACCATCATGAAAAGCAAAATGGCTGTTTGGATCACTACTTGGAAAAAACGCTCAGGACCTAACTGTGCTGCGAAAATGAATGCGATAAATCCTACTACCACGAGAAAACGTGCCAAGGCAGTACCAAAGCCCACAGCCCCTCACCGCGCTGGCATCAATTAAAAATACAAGCTGGTTGCTTAAATCATTTCAACGAATCCAGTACCCGTCCCTTTTATTGGGGAGCGGTAAGCTAGATAATCTTGGTTTTAGCTCAGGATGCCCTCTTCCTAGGCTCATCACCTGGGCAACCGACGGAACCCTGCACCTCCTACCCCTACGCCTCCAAAACTCCCTAACAAACTCCAGAGCAATCCGCGTCTTACCCACACCGGTAGGCGCCTCAATCAAAAGACTCCTCTCACCGTCAATGAAGAACCGCTTGAGTAGCCCGTCTAGGTTCTCTTTCTGCTCGGGCCTGAGGCCGCCAGCTGTTCCGCTTTCTACACCCAACCTGCGCATCCTATTATTATATCCATGGATAAAAGCCGTTTTAAAGCCATCTATGATGTAGCCGGTACTAGTCAGGTAACCCTTAATTGTTTTTATAGTAGCTCGTCGGAACATCAATTAGTTACTCTGACTCTCCTATAATAATTTTTTACATGTGCTATCAGCGTGAATCTTTCTAATTTCATTCAATCTTCCTTATCTTTACGTATTCAGTGGTAGTTCAGTAAGGTCAGGTCGGCTTAGAAACATGTACGCGATAACTTCTAGGTCTTGTGGTTTGAGTGCTTGTGGTCTTCTTTTTTCTCTGGTCTCTATTTTGTATTTTTGGAAAAGTTGTTCTATCGATGTTAGTAGGGTATCAATATTTTGGTGTCTGCGGTATTCTTCAAGGAATTCTGCGAAGTCGTCATCCCATGCTATGAGGTTTTCGTTGTTGAGTATTCGATATATGTCTAGAGTTCTTTCTTTAGTGACTTTTCCACTGTTGAATGCCGTCAGTATTTCTTGGGCTAGTTCTCTTTGATGTTTGGGTTTTATTTTTTGGGCGAGTCTGGCGTCTAGTGGGGCGTTTACTGCCGTTAGTATTTCTTGTCTTGCTTTGTTGTCTATTAGGTTAAATTGTCTGAAGCCTTCGTATCCTTTAAGTGGAAGCACGAGCTGTTCGTCCTCTTTACACTCAATTTTGCGGAAAAGCCAGGTTATGTCGTTGTAGTGGTCAAATCTCGCTGTCTTGAAGTCGTAGTATATAATGTGCATGTTTTCTGGTCTATTTTTCTCGCGGTAGAATATTACGAGGCCGTTTTGGTCTGAGTGTTTTCCACTTCTTCTTCCCAGCGGTATTGCTTCTAAGCTTTTTCTCCCTACCTTTTTTAAGTAGGCTAGAATTGACTGGAAAGGTGTTTCGATTGGTAGCAGCTCAGTGCTTCTTTCAAGTTCATCCATGAGGCTTTGGTCTTCCTTTGCTATCCGGGCTACTGCGTTGAAGTTTTTGGGGTTTTCTCTTTCGCCTAGAATGGTGGTTTCGATGCCTATTGTGTCCGCTATTTTCTGGATTTTTGTCTCCAGTTTTTCAAGAAGACCTAAGAGATCTTCAAGTTCTTTTTCGGGAATGAAGATTGCTGATGTTACTGTGTCGTGTCTGCTGCCTAATCTGTCTACTCTGCCTGCTCTTTGGACGATTTTCATGGGGTTCCATGGAAGGTCGTAGTTGATAATGTAACTTGCGTCTTGGAGGTTTTGTCCTTCGCTTAAGATGTCCGTGCTTACTAGGACATCTATTTCTTTTTCAACATATGTGGCTTTGTTGGCTATTGGGGCAAATTCCCGTATAAGGCGTTCTCTTGTCTCAGGTTTTGTTTCCCCGGTTAGTAGCTCTACTCTCTTGTCTTTTAAATACTCTTTAAGGTCGTTGTAGATGTATTTGGCTGTGTCCACAAACTGGGTAAATATCACAACTTTTTTACCGCCTGTTTCGAATACTTGGTCTTTGACGAGTTGTTCTTTTAGGGCGGTTAGTTTTCTGTCCGCGTATGGCTTTATGCGGGATAGGCTTGTTATAAGAGGCTCAAGAAGTTTAAGGTCCTCTTCAATGTCTTTTTTCATTTCGCGTTTTTTGTATTCATCGGTGAGAGGGGATAGATCTGCTTTTTCCAAGGCCGCGAAAAACTCTTCATCGTTTTCCTCCCCCTCCACTCTCATCTCCATAAGGATTTTGTGGAAAGTTTTGCTGTCCAACACCTTGTTTTGGTCTATGGCTTTGGCGAAATACCTGTAGAATTTTTCGAGTCTTTCTATGCTTTTTCGGATGGCTTCTACGCTACTTTCGAATCTTTTTAGCAGCCCTATCTTTTGCAGTGTAGCCCGATGTTCTATTTCGAATCTTTGTCTTTCGTCCACTGTAATGAGGTATGAGTCAGCCCTGTATGGGACTAGGTTTAGCTTGTCGATGGTTTCCAGAACTTGTTTATATATGCCTCCTCCGAACAGCTGGGTGAGGCTATACTCAACTTTTCTCAGGGTTCTTTTTGGAAATCTAACCGGTTCGCCGTTGAGCAGGGCGTCTGTATAGTTCTCGATTATGAATTGCCTAGTTCTGCGTATCATTATTTCGTCTAGTAGTCGGATTATGTCTTCTATTCCTGATGCGAGCTGTTTTCTGTCAGCTGCGATAAAATATCTTTTCAGGTCTGTTATTCCTAGGTCTGCGAAGTGCGTGTCGTCTCCAGCCGTTATGAGGCTAAGCTGGTGGTATAGGTCCATCAATGAATTGTGTATTGGCGTGGCTGTTAGAAGTATTACTTGTTTTTTCTTTCCCGCTGATAATAGTTTCATGAGGTTTGCGTGTCGTTTTGTTGACGGATTTCTGTAGTTGTGGCTTTCGTCTATGAGGACAACGTCGTAGTCTAGGTAGTCTTCAGGGTGAAAGGATTCTGTCCCAGTGCTTTCGAGTGTGACGTTTTTTGTTTTGATACTTTCATCTAAGAGTTTTGGCTCCCATACTGTGTTGAGAACTTGTGACGGTGCTATAAGCAGGGCCTTTCTCCTTCTCACTGAGACGAATTCCCTTAACAGTTCCAGTCCTATGTGGGTTTTGCCCAGACCTGTTGAGTCAGCGATCAGTACACCGTTGTATTTGCTGATTATCCTTATTGCTGTGTGGACGGCGTCTTCTTGGAAGGTTGTGAGTTCTACAACACGTCCTCTTTCCCTTTCAAGTTCTTCTATTCGTGGCTTGTAGTACTCATAGAGAAATTTCATGTACATCTTGTAGGGTTCTAGCGGTTGTCCGAATTTGCTGTTTTCTAGCTGGTCGATCAGCTCTTGTTTAGCGTCTTCGGCTTCCCTCCACCGTCTTTCGAACCATTCTTGAACCTTCTGCTGTGCTGACGGTTGGTAGAGTATAGCATTTAGCTCTATGTTTGTAGATAATCCTGCTCCTGTGAAGTTGCTTGAGCCTACCGCGACAGCTTCATCGAATATGTAGCATTTAGCGTGATTGAAGCGCCTTGAGTTTTTGCGGATTTGGACCGATGGCTGTTTGAGAAAAGCTATTAGATTGTCGATGAGTTTAGCGGTCTCCTCAGTAATGTCTAACTTGGCTAATTCTTCATTTAGTGTGGCATCTACGTCTACGCAGTCGGCTATGTCTGGATTTTCCGAAATGTGTGTTTCTTTCCCGAAGAGTAGTCGCATGCTGAAGTTTGGCTGCTTTACTGCCTGCCAGAGTTCGTCTTTGATTTTCGCAAAGCCTGACACGTTGAAGAACCCTGTGGCTATGTCTACCCTCCTAGTTTGCTGGAGAGCTTCCCGAATAAAATCCGCCATCGTATAGCTGTCTGTTTCGTTATCAACTATTTCTTTCTTCATATTGCTATTCCCTCGCTTTGCTCGGAACTTAACTCATCAAAATATGATAAAACACGTTTACGAACTTCACCATTAAATTTTCGGATTAAACTGTCATTCCACCTGATCTCTTTCATCTTAACTAGATCTTCATCCTCTTCAAATCCATCAAAGGACTCTAAAATGATTTTAAGTTGTTGTCTATTTAATCCATAATGCATTGCTACCAAAGCATTTAGCTTTGAAGTTAATTCTACTATAGAATGCATGTCTAATGTTTGAATCTTAATTCCAATAGCCTCTGCAAGTTGATGAAAACTTGGATCTTGCGCGCTAAGCATCGCAGAAATTTCACAAATACGACTGGCAATAGGTCCTTTAAAATCATGAGGGACGGGTGTCGCTAGAACATAGAAATAATTGAGGCTAACGCTAACCCTAGTTCGTATGAGAAAATCGAAAACGAATGAATTAAAAATTCCAGCGAGGTACGTTATTAGTCGGTAATAATCCTTGTCGTCAGGATCCAGTTTGTTGTTCTTTAATGGAAATACTAGCGTTGCGCTGTTGGGACAGAAAGATTTAGGTGGTAGGATACACGCAACCATAGTGCGAACATTAGTGCTACTTGCGATAAGGCGATATGCCAATCTTGGAACATCGTGAATTCTCCTGTTTAGACCCTTGTAGATTCTTCTTGCTTCGGTTCTACGCAACCCTTCTTCGGGTATTACGCTGTACTCAGGTTTTTCATAATAAGGTATGAATTGATGAAAGTTCTTGCCTTCAATTAGTGGCCATCCTTTTCCGTCTGTTCTAAAAAGCTTACTGTCCCGAGTTCGGTTAAGCTCCTACTGTAAAAGGGCAATTTTCCATCCCTTAGAATCGTCGCTAAGGAGTGGGTGGGTCTTATATATCTATGTAAAAACTTCAAGCTGTTGTTTGTTTCTCACCTCAGGTATTGACAGGCTCTCAGGAGCTGAAATCCTGACGAGTTCTACAGGAATCTCCACGAATTTTTCCTGTTCAGTCTCTTTTTTTAAGGCTTCTATTTTATGCAAGTAAAAAGCTGCAGGAAACAAATCAGTAGGCGTTGTTTTTTCTACTATGAGCAGCACAAATTTAAATCTTCTGTCAACATCAGGAAAAACACCATACTTGTTTTCAAACTCAAACATTCCCCTAATTCTCCATTTAAATAATTCTTCCCTAATCTGTTTGGCACCATAATCTGTTACAACACTGGAAGGTATGACCACCGCAATTGTATTGCAATCTCCACCGGTGAGTTGAAATGCGCGTTCCATAAATAGTTTCCATAAGTTAGCATGTTCTCTTCCACGTTTGGCATATAGTCCCGAATGAAGGTAGAAATTATTTCGATACTCAACCGACCTACGGTAATCTTCGTAAGCCTGTTTAATTTCTACTTGTTCAAGAAGCGAATTTATAATTTTTTTCTTTTCTATTTTGTTCCTTATTCTCCTTATTTTAGGGTAGTACAAAGCAAAAAAATCATCATCTTCTGGTATTATTACATCCCAAGGAGGGTTCATAACAATTAGATCAAAACCGCGCCTTTCCTTCGTAAAAGCGTCAGGAAACTCCAGCTCAAAATGGAAAAACCTATACTTTTCAGCGAGTTCCAGTGCTTTCTCCACATCAGCCCACCATTTAGGCTTGACACGCTTCCTACAAGTCTCCTCAATAACCCTTAAGTCATTGGGATGCTTCACACCTAAATCAGGGTCAATAATGCCCGCGCATAGGATATCCAATAGTATCCGCATGGGCTCGGTTTTCTTTCTAGCGGCCTCGTACATTTCACGACTCTGAGCCACCTGCTCCACGGTCAAGTCGGGAGGCATCACGACCTCCTCAACCAAAGTTGTTCTAGCGTCGGAAAATGTGTCCAGCCACCGATCCAACGCCGTATCGGCGGATATATTCTTAATCCATAACCCGATAAGGCTGTCTCCACAGCGAATATGGTGATCTAAAAACGTTAAAGGCGTCCCAATAGTGAAGGAGTCAAGCCATAGAGAGACTTTCGCCAACTCAACAGCCAAGGGATTAATGTCCACTCCGTAAACACTACGCTTCATCACCATACGCTTCAAAATCACATCATCAGTCAATAAATCCTCATCAAGCCTGATTCCACGCTTACGCTGCTCCTCAATAATGCTTCGTCTTAGCTCATCAATCTCCCTCATTAACGGCGCCTCAGGATACTGACGCAACAAGTCGATGACCCACTGGGTGATCTCGTTAACAACAGCCACCAAAAAATGACCACTACCCATGGCGGGGTCAAGAACCTTAAGACCCAACAAATCCTCATTACACTTCTTCTCCAGCTCCAAGTCTCGCGGCTTAGTGGAGGGTGGAAGCCGAGCTAAATCAGCCTTAAACTGCTCTTCCCTTCTCTTGAAGTGAGGTTCAAGTCCTTTCTTCACCAAAAAATTAACAATGGCCTCAGGTGTGTAGTAGCTACCAGTCCCCTTTCGGGCTAAACCTTTAACCGAGAGATAAAGCTCTCCTTCATCGATAAAGCCAATAGGCTTCTGCTTCAAGTCCTCGGCATATTTCGCGTCTAAGATCTCCTCCCTATACATAACTAGAGGCCGAGGAGCCTGCCTAACGGAATACTCCAATAAAGCTTCATACAAAGAACCGAGATGACGTACACCGAGGTTCTGGTAATCGATTCCACGTCCATCAGACTCCATAAGATCCCTTAGTGCAGGAACCAGAAACTTGTTCTTAACAGCAATCCCATCCAATTCAGTGTCTTCCTCAAATAAAGCGCCATCATACTGGGGCAAATTTGCGTCGACATCGCCCTTACTAATCATCCTAAAAAGAGTCTTAACAATGTTCCACACATCGCATCCGTCAGGCTCTTTCTCAAAGGCGTTAAGCCTAGGACGCAGGAACTCTAGAGAAAACTCTTTATATTTTGCATTATTTACAGGCAAGAGACCGCGCGACTCTGCATAGAGTATGAACAAAAACCTGTAGAGCAGTTTTAAGGCTAAATTCTTAGCTCGATCAAGTTTCTCCTGAGAATATCTTTTGGCGGGTGAAAAATCCAATATCCCCTTAACTAGGTTTAGGAAAAGGCCCCCATCAAAAACTTTCCGCCTAAGATCATCCTCAACTCCCCTAGCATGTCTAATACTTTCATCAAAAACCAAATCGACATCAGTGATGTCTTCTCGGGCAACGAAAGCAGACGCCGAAAATAAAGAAACAAAATATTTCAACCGCTCATCAGTTTCAGAAAAAACACCTTCCATATCGATCTCGAAATAATTGGTGCTGGAAGAGGAAACTCTGTTAGAATACAACCGCCAGAACCGGCCATTGGTAAGAATAACCCAACTACAACTTCTTAAGGCGGCAACAGCCTGATAACTTGGAGCAGCCCTGTCTCCTACCTTAATATCCAACGACATAGTGTCAGCCACAACACAACGTACATCCAAAATCCGCCCATGGTAACGCAGCAAATACTCTCGAAAACCTCGCTTAGACACATCCTCAACACTATATCCTAAAGCCTCCAAGACGTTAACAGCCTTTTCTGGAAGAGATGGAAACTCTCCGCCAAACTTAGACAACAAAGCCACACATTCCTTCACCACGTTACGCCCACGCTTAGATAGAGACTCTAATAACCGCTCCTTGAGAAAATAAGTAGAAAACAAACCACGATTGGTAAAATGTTTTTCAGCCCCGGTCCTCAACAAATCAACTAAACTAAAAAGTGACGAATGCGCCGTCAACTCATCTGAAACAAAATCAAGCCGTCTAACAACACTTGCAACACGCTCAAAGTCTTCCTCTTTCCTCAAAATAACAAGGAAAGGCGCGTCATCATCTCTCTTTGCACGCCGTAGAACTAAAACAACTTGGTTGCTTAGAACAGCAAGTAAAATAAAATTTTCCCTACCGATACCTAAAGCTAGGGACCGAATCTGCGTAACCGTGCCGCCAGGAGCTAAAACATAATAGAACGCAAGAGGCAGATCAAAAGTATAAGCCCGCCAGCTAGATGGGACAGGCCTAGAAGAAAAAGCGAAGGAACATGCACGCCTGCCATCATCTCTAACCCTAAAGGCTTCGAGAACTTTTTCAGTTCCAGCCTCTAACACCATTACAACCCCTCTAAAACAAAAGTATGACCACGTATAAGTATTATTACGCCGTCAACGAATAAAGTCTTATCACTTGTTCAAGGGTTTACAATCCTTTGCTCATCCTTTACAATCTATTCAACCTCATTAAAAGCCAACATACCACTGCCTTTACCGGCACAGCTAAATACACTGCTACACTCAAACCTTTCAGCAGGGCTAATTTCGTACCCAATGTCGTCTGTGCAGGGTTACGCCTACAACGCTGCCAATAAGCAAAGTGGGCCCCTACAAGCACCACCATGCCGACACTCGAATTACATCTAAAAACCCAGCCCCAAGTATTAGAGTTTTAAGCCATAGGGTGTAGCCGGCAGACCCCGCAACAGCTAAGCGTTAAGACCATTCCATCCGCCGGAAACACATCTACAATCTACAAAGTTAGCGGGCAAAAATACCGGACATATATATACTTAAGACAGAAAAAATAACTATAGCTATTACTACTTGGACAGAAATATTAGGTTTTAGCCGTACTCCTTGTAAGGCCATTGAGATTGGAAATGAGCTATCCTACGTACATACGCAGATTCTAAAGTAGCTGTATAGTAGAAGAAATTTCGATCAAATATTAAAACATTAAATATAAGCATGTATAATATAGATCAAGCGATAATGGCTATCGAAATAGGGGAGTACACATTCGAGGGGCCTTTCACTTCGGAAAAACAACTTGAGAACCGCTCCGGGGTATACGCAATTCTTTGCTTGCGAGATTCTGAGTATTCTGTAATCGATGTCGGTGAGTCAGCCGAAGTAAAACCGAGAGTGGAAAGCCATGACAGGAAGGACTGTTGGCGACGGCATTGTGCGGGCACATTGATGTTCGCTGTTTACTATACGCCGAATCTGCAACAGACAGGTAGGATGGACGTTGAACAAAAAATTAGGAGACGGTATGATCCGCCTTGTGGTAAGGAATAATAATAAATTGTTAACTGTAGGTCCCAGAGAGAAAGTATACATGCCGTTGGGCAGGAACACAGCTATTCTGACTATGTCAGTACTGCATATCAGGTGATAGTGTTTTGGACCTACTTTATCGGTAACTTCATAGCCATGTTCCTCTCGCTGTTATGCATCTATAGAAAGATACCCTCTGTTTTTGACGGGCCCTTATACTATGTTTTCAAGCTGACGAGGTGGAATAGCTCCTCATCTATGTCGGCATTTTCAACCTTCTCTCGGAGTAGCTTTCCCAGCTCCATTTTCTCCGCGGAGTATTGCTTCGTCGGTTTTGGCAGCGGCCATCCATAGGACTCCTCCACCCTATAGGACGTAACCTGTGTAGCGAAGTCCTGAGTGCCTATATGTTTAACATCAGATCATTTAAAGAACCTTCTTGTTGCTACGTTTTGAAGTCTTCCAGTACATCACTATGCCGGTGCCAGGCCCCTCATCCAAGCATATTGTCCTCTTGGCTGTATTCGTTTAGGTATTATGCCTGGCGTGTATATGCGGCGCCTTCTATAACTACAAAGCTGCGAACGTTGAGAGATTGGGCAGTCTCACGACCTCCCAGCCTCCAGACAGACTCCACCTACATCCCACGCCAAGGCTAGGAGCATTAATGATAGGTACTCGGGTGAGGTCGGCCGGTATCTATAAACCTGAATAAGGCTGTAAAAGGACATAGTAGTAGGAGGTTAACGGCCTAAATGCCCTAAACGCATTATAAACACGCTTGGAATACCGAAGAGAGGCTATCTAACGGTGCATATAAAGGGCTATCACAAGGAGAGGGTTAGATACGGGGTTACGGGGTCGAGTTTGAGAATTAATTTAGGTGCTGGGTTTAAGGACCTGTTTACGTAAGAAATCAGCTAAATATGTTGAGGGATATGGTTATTGTAGTAGATGCCAAGCCTTCTACCCTATTGAGGAGAATAATTATAGATGCCCAGACCACCACATACCTTTAAGAACATCACCAAGAAAGAAGAATGACAAATAATGGTAACAAACCGTCAAAAACTAACAATGTATGATGTATAATGGTGGTTTTAAAGTTGAAGAACACTCAAATACGTATGAGTGGGCCGCTTTTCGGCTGCGTCGGGTTGGCGTTCGAGAGGCTTGTCCGCAAGCTGACTCAGGAAAATCTATGGCTCTACATATTGACGCTTCTGAGGCAGGGCCCCCTGTACGGCTACGAGATAAGGAGGCTTATAGAGGAAAGGTTCGGCTTCAAACCTGGAGAAGTCACATCCTACGTCGTCCTCTACAGGCTTGAGAAAGCTGGACTGATACACGTTGTCAACAAGGAGAGGGGGAGCCGCGGCCCCATGCGCAAATACTACGCCATCACACCTAAGGGGGTTAACACGCTTGAGAAGGCCAAAGCCTTCCTGAAAAAGCTCAGCGAGAATATTGGCTGAAGTGGCCACTATTTTACGGCCATAAACTATTTACCTTACCAAGACCGCCTCTAAACATGCCAAAGGTCAAGGTCGCCATAATCGGGGTAGGTAACTGTGCCTCAGCCCTCGTACAAGGTGTCTTCTATTACAGGGATGCGGCGGACGATGCCTTCATACCGGGCCTGATGCATCCGCGCCTCGGCGGATACCATGTCTCGGACATAGAGTTTGTAGCAGCGTTCGACATCGACAAGAACAAGGTAGGACGAGACCTCTCAGAGGCCATCTTCCAGAAACCCAACTGCACGCTCAGGTTCGCCGACGTCCCACGTCTCGGGGTGGAGGTCATGCGGGGTATGACACACGACAGCATAGGAAAATACCTCCAAGGGGTTGTTGAGAAACATGACTCACCAACCGTTGACGTAGCCGATGTCCTCAAGAGTACGGGCGCGGACGTGGTTGTGAACTTCCTCCCCGTCGGAAGCGAGTCGGCGACGAAGTGGTATGTTGAGCAGGCTCTTGCTGCTGGGACGGGTTTCGTCAACGGTATACCTGTCTTCATAGCCCGTGAGAAACGCTGGCAGGAGGTCTTCGCCAAGAGAAACGTACCGCTGATAGGTGATGATGTCAAGTCGCAGGTCGGGGCCACAATCCTTCACAGGGTTTTNACNAAGCTCTTCGTNGACCGCGGCGTAAAAATCGAGAGGAGCTACCAGCTAAACTTCGGTGGAAACACCGACTTCCTAAACATGCTTGAGAGGGAGAGGCTGCAGTCGAAAAAGATATCGAAGACATCTGCCGTAACATCGCTTATACCCTACGAGCTGCCGCCTGGAAACATACACATAGGGCCGAGCGACTACGTGCCNTGGCTTGAGGACCGTAAATGGGCCTACATAAGAATCGAGGGCACAGCCTTCGGCGGAGCACCGCTCAACGTCGAGGTTAAGCTGGAGGTATGGGATAGCCCGAACTCCGCGGGTGTTGTCATAGACGCTGTGCGCTGCGTGAAAATCGCCCGTGACAGGGGGTTGGGTGGAGTGCTGGAAGGCCCCTCAGCGTACTTCATGAAGTCCCCGCCCAAGCAATACCCAGACGACGTTGCCCGCCGGATGGTTGAGGAATTTATCGCNGGNNGCTAGCCGGCNAACGGCTCATGCTCGCCGAAGACCTCAGCAAGCCTTGTTAAACCATGTCTCTTAAGCTCAGGAGGTAGCTGGGAGTTTCTCACGGCGTCGACAACCTGTTGAAGACGCCATAGTAACTGGCTTTCGCTGTATCTTTCCCGTATCTCGGCTGGAGTTATGGCGGGGTCTGCTAGGCTCGGCCTCACTCCATGTAAAACATATCCCCCAAATGCCAGAAGCCTAACAATCTCTCTGCCGACCATTTTGACGGCTATAAGCTCCTCATAGTTCCTGGGAGGCTCTTTCTGCAACGTGCAGAGCAGAGACCAGTTAACCCTTCCCACAGGCTTGAGGAAGTCGGCGACCTGCCTTGATTCGTCGTCCAGGGTTGACTGCCCAGGTGTTGAAGTATATAGGTAGATTCTCCTCAGCCTTGAGATGTCCTCATCCAACAGTTCTAGCGAGGCTTTCCGCGACTGGCGGCTGGCCTCAGCGGTCATGTCCAGAACTCTCAGCCTCTTTTCCTCAGAGACAATCCCCGTATGCGGCTCTTCAACAAAGCTGCGAAGTTTTCCCGAGAACCAGTGATAGCGTCTGACGGAGTTTGTGTAGGGGTTAATGCTCTGCTGAATAACGGACCACAAACCGCTGTGGCTGACAAGCATCATGTGGAAGTAGAGGTCGAAGCCGTCCTGTAGGGCTACGCTGTCGGTTTTCGCGACCATCCTGCTGCAGTAAAGGAGGTGCTCCACCTGCCTCTCGTTAAACCCGAACATGGCGCCCACAGAGGGCAGCTCCTGCGGTATCTTGAAGCGGCTTGTGGACTGGCCGCCCAGAACAGCCACGCCGTCCCGCACGCTTAAACACTCCTTCAAAATCGAGCCAAGGATAAGTGTGGAGTCGCCGGAGGTCTCGTCAAGCCCCCCCACCACAACCATGAAATCCGTGAAGTAGGGTTCCGCGAACCCTGAAACAAACTCATCCGGGCCATAGAGGCTGAGAAAGGAGTGTGCCACCTCGCTGACGAGCTTCCGCGACTTGTTGATCTGAAAACGTGCATCATGGCTGCTGCGTCCGCGAAGCTCTCTGACACCNCTCCTAAACATGGCTAGGTTAAGCCAACGACGCCTACATTTAGCATTGTTTCTCAAGAAAACAATAGCTAGTACTACAGAGTTCTTACGTTACTACCGAGGCCATCTACATTTATGGTTGCGCCTCTT
>JGI26465J51735_1000173_pt1 | contig 23749 bp, 24 predicted proteins | sample PerSpoBPS_BMetaG_FD_51735 | JGI IMG/M metagenome (IMG submission 51735) | reverse complement strand
TACGACCACCTGCCCGACCTGGGCGAGCGGTTTGATCCGGAGCGGCACATAGCCGCCACGATAGACGTGTCGGGCCCCGGCGTCTTTGTGTTTAAGGAGGTGGCTGAGCGGGCCAACGTAGACGTGGAGCTCTTCGACATACCCCTCCTCAACCCCAAGCTGTCTCTCTTCGCCGCGGAGAACTACATAATGCCCGACGCCACGGCTGGGACCAACGGCGCAGTGGCGCTGTTCCTGCACAAGCGGCTTGTAGACGAGGTGTTGAGCCGCCTGGAGAAGATGCCACACCTCAAGCCGATGGTGGTGGGGAGGGTGCTGGGCAGAGGCGAGGGCAGGCTCGTGGTGCCGACGCTTCAGTACATATCCAGCAAGAAGCTGAGGGAGAAGCTGGAAAGCCCGCAGAGAGTCCTCGGCGGGCTGGGCAAGACCGTGGAGAAGCCGGGCCGCGCCAGGGTCTACGTGGCGGGGGAGGTGCAGGGCGTCGGCTTTAGGCCGGCGGTGCGGGCTAAGGCCAAGGCGCTAGACCTAAACGGATACGCCAAGAACCTCCCGGACGGCCGCGTGGAGGTGGTGCTGGAGGGGGACTCGGAGAGGATAAGACGCCTCGTGGAGGAGCTGTGCAGAGGCTTCAACTGCAGAGTAGAGGAGGTGACTTGGGAGCCCTACGCAGGCCAGTTCAACGACTTTGAAATTTTGTAGTACGTTTGTCCACATACCAGAGGGAGGAGTCTCCGGCGTAGCGAGGTACTCACCTCCGTCTTTTTTAAAGATTTTTAAGCTCTGGGAAGTCCCGGGGCATGTATGATGTGGTTGTGCTGGGGGGCGGTAGCGCGGGCGTCGCCGCGGCGGTTAAGGCGGCTCAGCTAGGCGCCAGGGTCGCCCTTGTGAACGTGGGGAGGCTGGGCGGCACTTGCGTAAACGTGGGGTGCGTCCCCAGCAAGTTTCTAATAAGAGCCGCCGCGTTGAGGAGGGCGGCTGAGAGGCCGTACTTCAGGGGGCTTTCCGCCAAGGTGGAGGTGGATGGGGAGGCGCTGATGGCGCATATGCGTGAGGTGGTGGAGAGGCTTAGGAAGGAGAAGTATGAAGATGTCTTGGCGTACTACGACGTGGAGGTGGTGGAGGGCTACGGGAGGCTGAGAAGCGCGCAGGAGGTGGAGGTGGGCGGAAGAGTGCTGGAGGGCAGGAGGATAATCGTGGCCACGGGGTCTAGGCCGAGGATCCCCGAGATCAAGGGCCTGCAGGTGGCCTTCAGGCGGGGCCTGGCCTTCACAAACGAGGAGTTCTTCTCGGCGGGGCGCATGCCCTCCTCCGTCGTCTTCATAGGCGGAGGCGCGGTGGCCGTGGAGCTGGCCCAGGCGCTGGCTAGGCTGGGCGTGAAGACGTGGATAATCTACAGATCCGCCCTCCTTAAATACGAGGAGGAGGCCGCCTCCAAGTTCGTGGAGGAGCTGTTGCGGGAGGAGGGCGTGGGGCTCGTGAGGGGCGAGGCAACCGCCGTCGAGGCTAAGGACGGCGGCGTGGAGGTGAGGCACACGGGCGGCGTGGTGGCGGCGGAGGCGGTCTTCGTCGCCGCCGGCCGGATCCCCAACGTGGAGCCGCTGGGCGGGCTCCTGAGGCTCGGCCCCCACGGCGGGGTTGAGGTGGACGAGAGGATGGAGACATCCCTCCCCGGCGTCTACGCCGCGGGGGACGTGACCGGGGGCTTGTGGGGCGTGCGGTATCTGGAGAACGCCGCTGCGAGGCAGGGCGTGACGGCGGCGGTAAACGCCCTGGGGGGAGACGCCAAGTTCAACCCCCTGGCCGTGCCCAGGGTCGTCTTCACTGACCCGCCCGTGGCGGCTGTGGGCCTCAGGGAGGAGGACATGATAAGAGGGGGCATAGGGTGTAGGTGCAGGGCGGCGCCCGTGGATGCGGTGGCCGCCGCATGGACCAAGGGGCAGCTGAGGGGCTTCATAAAGATCAACACCTACCCGGAGACCTGGAGGGTGTCGGTGAGGCGGGGCAAAATCGCGGGGGCCCTCGTCGTTGCTCCCGAGGCCGAGGAGGTGATTAACCTCTTCGCTCTCGCCATACAGATGGGGCTCACCGTGGACGACCTCGTGGACTTCCTGCCCAGCTTCCCCTCGCTCGGCGAAGCGGCGCGCCTAGCCGCCCTGGCCTTCTACACAGACCCGTCGAAGCTGAGCTGTTGCGGCGGTTAAGTATATATAGCCGCTCCGAGGGGGAGGCATGGCCAAGGTGGTGGTTACAGTGGTTTCAGACGACGAGAAGTTTGACGTCGCTATCGTCTTCGTGTACCGGTCCTGGACACACAGGCGGTTCGACGACGTTAAGCTACTCTTCTTCGGCCCCAGCCAGAGGAGGCTGGCGAAGCTCGACGGCGACTTGATGAAGATGGTGAACGAGCTCGCGGCGGCGGGGGTTGTGGACTCCGCATGTGTCAGATACGCGGAGGGCCACGGCATAGCCGAAGAACTCGCCAAGAGGGGCATCAAGCTCGCCCCCTATGGGGAACGCCTCGCTACGTTGCTAAGAGAGGGATACCTGCCGTTGACGTTTTAACAGCTTGTTCTAAAAAGATGCAGGTTCGTTATTAAACATCGTAGCGTTAATAAGCCTTAAATCAAAATCCGAACGCCTCGCCCATGCCCAAGTCCGTTGTAATAGTGGGAGGAGGTGTCGGGGGTCTGTTTACGGCCAATAAGCTGACGTCGAAGCTGGCCTCCGAGGTGAGGAGGGGCGAGGTCTCGATCACCCTGGTGGAGCCTCAGGAGAAACAGGTTTATCAGCCGGGTTCCTCTGTGTGCCGTTCTCGGAGCTACCTCCCGACGTGATGTTTAGGCCTGTAAACAAATTGATATCGCCGCTGGTGAGGGTGGAGAGGGAGCCGGCGGCCAAGATCGACCTGCCGAATAAGAAGGTGGTCCTCCAGTCGGGGAAGGAGCTTAAGTATGACTACCTCGTGGTGGGTACAGGCGCCGTGGTGAAGACCGATGCGTTTCCCGGCTTCGGCCAGGCCTGGCACACCCTATGGACCTATGAAGGCGCCAGGAGGCTCAGGGAGGCCTTATCCAGGTTCAACGGCGGCACGGTCGTGGTCTCCGTGACCTCGGCGCCGTATAAATGCCCCGTGGCGCCCTACGAGTTCATGGGCCTTCTCAACGACTACCTAATGGCCACGGGCCTCAGGGCCAAGACCAAGGTCGTGTTTACGACCGTGGCCCCACACCTCCACGCCCAGCCCCAGGTCAACAAGTTCCTTGAGGAGCAACTTAAGCTCTGGGGCTTTGAATACAAGACCAAGTTCCAGGTAAACGCCATAGAGCCCGGCAAGGTCTCCGGCCCGGAGGAGATAAAGGCCGACTTGGTAGTGGCCGTGCCGCCGCACGGCGGCGCGGAGGTGGTGGTTAAATCCGGCATAGGGGACCAGGCGGGATGGGTGCCTGTGGATAAANACACGCTTCAGATCCAGGNCCAGGGCGCCACGGGGGCGGAGATGGCGCTGGGNGACGCCACCAACCTNCCGGTGCCCAAGGCCGGCTCCGTGGCGCACTTCCAGAGCGAGGTGGTGGCCTCCCGCATCGCCGAGGAGATCCAGCTGGGCCACGCCGACACCAAGTACAACGGTAGGGTGATATGCTTCATCTTGACCGGCTTCGAGGAGGCGACGCAGGTCTCCTGGAATTACGAGAACCCGGCTAAGTACCCGCCGCCGTCGAGCCGCTTCTTCCTAAGGCTGAAGGACATGACTAACTACTCGATATGGTCGGCCATTAGGTGCGGGCTATGAGCGCGGCTGAGGAGAAGCTCGACAAGCTACTCGAGCTACTCCAGGACGAGAAGACGCTCGACGCGCTTACCGCCNTGGTTCAGCNNGCAGACATCTTAAAGGAGCTCGTCAACACGCTTTACGACTTTAAACGTAGCGGCGTGTTGGACGATCTGCTNAACGCGGCGGCCTCCCTCAGGTTCTTCACAGAGGGCCTCCTCACCAGAGACTTCATGGAGAAGGTGGGNNAGTTGCAGGAGGTGGCATTGATAGCGGGGACAAACCTGGCCATGGACAGTTCCAAGGTGGATTGCCTCACCTACGCCCTGGCCGCGGCTGAGGACGCTAAGCCCGTGGGCCTCTTCGGCCTCCTCTCGGCGCTGAGGGACCCAGAGGTGCAGAAAGGCCTGGGCTTCCTAATAGCGGTGCTGAAAAAGCTCGGAAGTTGCCAAAGGTAACGTCCATTCTCTATCGCTGTGTCGAGATATTTCTGTTTTATATTGATGATGTAGGCCACGGCCGCGCGGGGCTATTCACCCTAAGTCGATAGTCCAGCATTTTTGGTTAACTAGAGAGGACGTCGCTGTCCCAGCGTTGGCTGGGCATTGTTAAATTATACATTTCGCATGTCCATGTGTTACCTGGGTGGGTTGCGACAGCCGCGGGCGACTACGGGAACATTAAGAGGATTAGGTCAGTGCTGAGTCGCCACGGTGTCTACACGGTGTGCGAGGGGGCGAGGTGCCCCAACGTCTTTAGTTGCTGGGGTGAAGGCACGGCTACTTTTATGATTCTGGGGGAGGTGTGCACTAGGTCGTGCCGCTTCTGTTCTGTGAGGACCGGCAACCCGCGTGGATTTATCGACGCTGGGGAGGTGGAGAGGCTGGCAAGGGCTGTGGCGGAGTTGGGCCTCCGCTACGTCGTGATCACCTCAGTGGCTAGGGACGATCTCCCAGACGGGGGCGCCTCTGTGTTTGCGGCGGCTGTGAGGAGGCTGAAGAAGTCCGGGGCCTTGGTGGAGGTGTTGGTTCCCGATTTCCGCGGCGACGAGGTTGCGGTTGCCAGCGTGGTCTATGCCTCGCCGGATGTCTTCGCCCACAATGTGGAGACCGTGAGGAGGCTCACGCCGTATGTGAGAGACCCGAGAGCCAGCTACGAGAGGTCTCTCGCCGTTTTGAAGAAGGCCAAGGACCTTGGGATGTCTTTGACTAAGTCCGGCATAATGCTGGGCCTGGGGGAGAGCTTCGAGGAGGTGGTGGAGACGCTAGACCACTTGAGGAGGGCGGATGTGGATATAGTCACCATCGGACAGTACCTCAGACCCGGCGGCTCGCCTAGGCATCTAAAGCCGGCGCGGTACGTGACTCCGGAGGAGTTCGAGAGGTTGGCTGAGGTTGCCAGGTCCATGGGCTTCAAGGCCGTGGCCGCTGGGCCTCTTGTGCGTAGCTCCTACAGATCGTATTACCTATATAAGGAGGCCTTGAAAAATATAGTGTATATAAGTTAAGATTTAAATACTAATTTCGAAACTTTCGCAATGTTAGAGACAAGTTTAGAAATCCCTAGACAATATATCACGGAGGTAAGAGAGCCCCGGGTCTTCAGAGTCCTCAACGACGATGGGTCCCCCGGCGAGGCCTACGAGGTGGGCTATAAACCAGCTGAGTCAGAGCTCCTCACGCTCATAGGTGGATGGTGCTGGGGAGAGTCCTCGACAAACTAGCCTTGCTGTATCACAGAATGGGGAAGGTCAAGTCTACCTATGGCCCTCACGAGGGCCACGAAGCCGCCGACGCCGGCACGGCGCTGGCGCTGAAGCCCGACGATTGGATCGCGCCCTACTACAGAAACCTCACTCTCCTAATTGCCAGGGGGGTGCCGCTGGAGGTCATCTGGGCTAAGTTCTTCGCAAAGATAGGCGACCCGGACAAGGGGAGGAACCTCACAATTGAGTGGGGCGGCTTCAAGAAGTGGCGCTTCTTGTCCATGGGAGCCCCCATAGGGCATCAGTACATATACGCCGCCGGCTTCGCCTACGCCCTTAAGTACATGAAGAGAGAGGAGGTGGTGGCAGCCTACATAGGCGACGGCGGCACCTCGACAAACGGGTTCCACGCCGGGCTGAACTTCGCAGGTGTGTATAGGGTGCCCGCGACGTTTTTTGTGTACAACAACCAGTACGCCATATCAGTCCCCGTCGCCAGGCAGACCGCCGTGGGGAGGCTGGCCGTTAAGGCCGTTGCGTACGGCATGGAGGGCGTCTCGGCGGACGGCATGGATCTGCTCGCGGTGGTGAAAACAGCGAAGTGGGCCGTGGAGAAGGCGAGGCGGAGGGAGCCGGTGCTTGTGGAATACGTGACGTACCGCTTTGGCCCCCACACTACGGCGGACGACCCCCTCACTAGGTACAGAGAGCCCAGGGAGGCTGAAGAATGGCGCCGCCGCGACCCCGTCAGCCTACTGGAGAGGTTCCTCACGTGGTCAGGTATTTACAAAGACGGAGAGATTAAGTCCGTGTGGGAAGAGGCTGAGCAAGCGGTGAAGGAGGCGGCTAAGGCCGCCGAGGCGCAGCCGGATGTGCCCATCGACGAAGCCGTCAAAGATGTCTACAGCTTCGTGCCGAGGACGCTACGCGAGTGGCTGGAGGACCTATGATGGCCAACATGGCCAAGGCCATCAACATGGCGCTTCACGAGGAGATGGCGAGAGACGAGAGAGTGGTCGTGCTGGGGGAGGACGTGGGGAGGAAGGGCGGGGTCTTTCTAATCACAGAAGGGCTCTATGAGAAGTTCGGCCCCGAGAGGGTTATAGACACGCCGATCAACGAAGGGGGCATCCTCGGCTTCGCCCTCGGCATGGCCATGGCAGGTCTTAAGCCCGTGGCCGAGATACAGTTCGTGGATTTCATATGGATGGGCGCCGACGAGCTTCTAAACCACATATCTAAGCTTAGGTACAGATCTGGGGGGGAATACAAGGCGCCGGTGGTGGTGAGGACGCCGGTGGGCTCCGGCGTTAAGTCTGGCCTTTATCACAGCCAAAGCCCCGAGGCCATATTCGTACACACCCCCGGCCTAGTGGTGGTCATGCCCTCCACGCCCTACAACGCTAAGGGTTTACTAAAGGCGGCCATTAGAGGCGAGGATCCGGTGGTGTTTCTAGAGCCGAAGATCTTGTACAGAGCCCCCCGTGAGGAGGTGCCAGAGGAGGACTACGTCGTGGAAATCGGAAAGGCGAGAATAGCCAGAGAGGGTGACGACGTGACGATCGTGACCTACGGCGCCATGGTCCACAGAGCCCTCGAGGCCGCGGAGAAGGCCAAGGCCTCGGTGGAGGTAGTGGACCTCCAGACGCTCAACCCCATGGACATCGACACAGTACTGAAAAGCGTCTCTAAGACCGGCAGACTGATAATAATCCACGACTCCCCGAAGACGGGAGGCCTTGGGGCTGAAGTAGCCGCGATAGTCGCCGAGAAGGCAGTCGATAAGCTCGTGGCCCCCGTGGTGAGGCTAGCCGGGCCTGACGTGCCCCAGAGCCCCGTAGCCCACGACGCGGTGTACGCCCCCACGGTGGAGAGGGTGCTGAAGGCAATAGACAGGGTCATGGCGTACTAATGGAGTTCAAATTCCCCGACCTGGGAGAGGGCCTCGTAGAGGGCGAGGTGGTTAAGTGGCACGTCAAAGAGGGCGACTACGTAAAGGAGGGCGACCCGCTGGTGGACGTCATGACCGAGAAGGCGACGGTCACCCTGCCCGCCCCCACCAGCGGCAGAGTGGTCAAGATCCTAGTCGGCGAAGGCCAAGTGGTTAAGGTCGGCCAGACGCTGTGCGTCATCGAGCCGGCTGGGGAGGCGGCGGCTGAGAAGCCGCAGACGGGCCAGCCGGCCCCCCGCGAGGTGGCGGCCATGCCTGCGGCTCGCCGTCTGGCTAGGGAGCTCGGCGTTGACCTCACTAAGGTGAGGGGGACAGGCCCAGGCGGCGTGATCACCGTAGAGGATGTGAAGAAATTCGCCGAGGGGCTTAAGGGCAAGGAGGCGCCGAAGGCCGCAGAAGCCCCCAAGGCCGCTGAGGCGCCGCATACAGCTGAGGCGGAGGTCGTGCCAGTTAGGGGGGTGAGGAGGGCTGTGGCGGAGAAGATGACAAAGGCCAAGAGGCTTATCCCCCACGCCTATCACCTCGAGGAGGTTGACTTGACAGAGTTGTTGCGGCTACACGAGAGACTTAAGGCCGAAGCGGAGAGACGTGGCATACGGCTCACCGTGTTGCCCTTCTTCGTGAGGGCGGTGGCGCAGGCGCTTAGGGAGTACCCGATGCTGAACTCTGAATACGACGAGGAGAAAAACGTCATTGTGGTTAAGAAGGAAATCAATATCGGAGTTGCCGTAGATACGGACCAGGGGCTGGTGGTCGTCGTTGTGAGAAACGCCGATAAGAAAGGCATCTTAGAGCTGGCGAGGGAGATCGGCTCATTGGCGGAAAAGGCCAGGGCCGGCAAGCTGGATATACAAGACGTGAGGGGTTCCACCTTCACAATCAGCAACATCGGCGCCGTGGGAGGGCTCGGCGGGCTCTCAATCTTGAACTACCCAGAGGCCGCAATCATGGCGGTGGGGCGGGCCAGGAAAAAGCCGTGGGTGGTGGGGGATAGGATCGAGATTAGGGACATCGCCCTAGTGGCCGTGAGTTTCGACCACAGGGTGGTGGACGGCGCCTACGTTGCGAGGTTTGTCAACAAGGTAAAGGAACTTCTCGAGAGGCCTGAGGCGCTTTTGTTATGAAGCTGGTGGTGGTCGGCGGCGGACCTGCTGGCTACGTGGCGGCGATAAGGGCTAGGCAGCTCGGCATCGACGTCACGTTGATTGAGGCTGAGCACCTAGGCGGGGAGTGCACCAACTACGCATGTATCCCATCCAAGGCCTTGCTACACGCCGCCGCGGTTTACAAGGCGGCGGCCTCAGCGCCGTGGCTGTCAGGCCAGCTCTCCTTTAAATGGGAGGAGGCCGCCCAGTGGAGGGATAAGGTGGTGGAGAGGCTTAGGCGCGGCATAGAGTTCTTATTGAAGTCGGCTGGGGTTGAGGTGATCCGCGGCGTGGCCAAGCCGGGGCCGTCCAAGTCGGTGGAGGTGGAAGGCCGGAGGGTGGAGTACGACTATCTGCTTCTTGCCACCGGGAGTGAGCCCGTGGATCTAAGGGAGCTACCCCGCGGGGGGAGGGTCCTGGGGACCAGAGAGGTTCTTAGGCTAGAGAAGGCCCCGACGTCTGTCGCAATCATAGGGGGCGGCGCCGCAGGCGTGGAGACTGCCTCGCTTTTTTCGATGATCGGCGTGGAGGTCTACCTCGTTGAGGTTGTGGATCGGCTGTTGCCGGGGCTTGACGCCGACTTGTCTAGGCAGGTGGAGAAGGCGCTGGCTGGGAGAGGCGTCAAGGTGTTCACGTCCTCTAGAGTTGTAGGTGTCCGAGACACCGGCGGCGGGTTGGAGCTCCGCCTATCCACGCCCGGCGGGGAGAGAAGGGCGGAGGTCGAGGTCGCCGTCGTGGCGGCGGGGAGGCGCCCGAGGCTGGGGCCCTTCGCCGCGTTGGGGCTACAGGTGGATGAGCGCGGCGCCGTGAAGACGGACAGCTCCATGAGGACGNGCCTCCCGTGGGTCTACGCCGCAGGTGACCTGACGGGGCCGCCCTACTTCGCCCACAAGGCCTACGCCCAGGCCAAGGTNGCGGTNGAGAACATCGCCGGCNTGAAGTCGGCTTATGAACCTAGGGCGGTGCCCGCTGTAGTCTTCAGCGAGCCCGAGGTGGTCTCNGTGGGCTTCACCGAGGAGGAGGCCGCGGGGAGGGGGTACAAGGCCAAGTCGGTGAGGATNCCGCTGACTGCCGTCGGTAGGGCAGTGGCCACAGGGTCCTCCGAGGGGTTGGCCAAGCTCGTGTACGACGCTGAGAGCCGCGTGATCCTCGGCGTCCACTTAGTGGGGAGCGGGGTTTCGGAGTTGGCGGGCGAGGCGGCGGCTCTGGTGGAGTTCTACGCCACGGTTGACGACTTGGCGCTGGTGGTGCATCCCCATCCTACCCTCTCGGAGCTGTTCGTGGAGTTGGCCGAAGCTGCCCTAGGGAGGCCTACCCACGTGGCGAAGCTGTGAAGGTGGTGTGGCTTGGGAGGACTGCCTATTCCGATGCCTGGCTGTTGATGAAGTCGTTGCATAGGGCCGTCGCAAGCGGTCAAGCTGAGGAGGTAGCCCTAGTTACAGAACACGAGCCGGTGGTGACCGTGGGAAGACACGGCAGGCTTAACAACATACTGCGCTGGGATGTCCCCGTGTACGTCGTGGAGAGAGGCGGCGACGCCACCTACCACGGACCGGGCCAGGCGGTGGTCTACCCCATTCTGCGCCTGCGGTGGCCGCTGAGGCGTTACATAGACGCCTTGGAAGACGCCGTTGTGAAGACGTTGAGGAGATACGGCATAGAGGCGTCGGGGAACCCGAGCCACAGAGGAGTCTGGGTGAGGGGGAGGAAAATAGCCAGTGTGGGGATCGCCGTGGAGAGAGACGTGACGTACCACGGCGTAGCCATCAACGTATCTATAGACGTTAGGGAGTTCGCCAGGGTAAACCCCTGTGGTCTCCCCCCATCAACGATGATTTCTATGAAGGACCTAGGAGCCTACGCAGACGTCAAAGAAGTTGGCATCGAGACGGCTCTCAACCTAGCCCACGTGCTTGGGATATACGCCGAGGTGATCTCAAAGCCGCCGGAGGCGCCGCCGGTGGCAGATAGGCTGGAGCCGGCACAGCCCGCCGACAAACACACTAACCAGCCTACAAAAATGTCATAATTAGCCACGGCTCCCCGACGCGGCCCTACGTCTTAGAGCCGTCCAGCCCGCCTCTTGTCAAGACTAACAGAAGTTTTTCCTCAGGAGTTGCGTAAGCCACGTCGCGCCTTGGATCCTTTGAGTCGCCGTATCGACTAGGTCGGGCACTGTGAGCTTCAAAACCCCGTCTCCGGCGACTACATGGTACAGGCATGCCCAACCTGTCATCAGCAACATTTTGCCGGGGCTGTAGGCCGCCAGGTGTAGATCGGGCGGAGGCGGAAAAGCCACATAGAGTAGGCTGTATGTGTACTTAAGAGCACTTGTGTTGACGTTGCCCAACGGCGATGCTTATCGCAAGACCTACGGCTATCCCCGTCGCCGCGTAGCCCCTGGCGCTTTCCCCGCCGCCTGGGCTTCAAGCGTGATCTCTTCCGCCATGTGCGGAGGTGTCCGCCGATATATAAATGTAGCTAATCGTGTTAACATTAGCATAATTAGTAAACTTTATATTTACTATAGGCAGGTTGTCACATGCCCATCTTAAAGAGAATTGGGGAAAAGACCTACGAACTGGACCTACGTGGATACGTATGCCCGTATACCCAGATGTACACGCCGCAAGCTCTGCCTAAGTTGCCTAAGGGATCTGTGCCTAAGGTGCTAATCGACAATCAGCCGTCCATAGAGAACACAAAGTCTGCGGCTCAGAAGGGAGGCACGCTGTCTATAAGCCTGAACTCAAGAAGTGGAGTGTGGTACATATAGAGCTATGAAAGTCGGCGTTATTTTGACCTCGGACGACCCGGTGAAGCTGTACGAGGCCGCCACATACGTCGCAACTGAACTGGCCAGAGGCAACGAGGTCGTCGTGTTCGTGACGGGGAGGGCGACGTTGGCCTTCGCCGGACGCTCGACGCCGCCTGATACGCCTGAGATGAAGAGGATGAAGGAGCTTCATGTTGTGTGGGACGAGCTTCTCGCGGCTACGCGTCCCATGGGCGTTAAGATAATCGCGTGTGAGACGGCGAGTAAGATCTTCGGCGTGGGCGAATCCGACTACTCCAAGCTCGGCCTTGTTGATGCCGTCTCTTCTATGTACACGTTTCTGGAGGAGGTGGGAGAGGGCAGGTTGGTGACGTTTTAGCATGAGGACGGTGGAGGATTTAAAAAGGCCGTGGAGGCCTGAGGTGGCGGGCGCGGTGATAGGTCTCAACGCGGTGATTTGAGTGGTTAGGAGTCCTTGGCACATCACCGGGCCCGAGAACCAGTTTGAGGTTGGCTCTTCTACGTCCTCACGGGCGGTCTGCTCAACACCAAGGCGTGGGGCTATGTCACCGATATTCTAGGCGGAGCCGTCTACGTGGTCTACGTTGACGGCGTAGAAATTGTGAGGAGGTTAGACGCCCCCATTGCGTGGCCCCACACGGTTATTTTCGTGGACCGCGGCGTTGCGGAGAGGCTGAGGTCGGCGGTGGCTCCCCGGATTGTGTATAACTTCACCTACTCCGGTGTTGGCGTGTGGAGATCTCCCGCCTCCGTCTTAGGCGGACATCTGTGGGAGATGTTGCCGCTGAGGGCCTCTTGGAGGAGGGCGTAGGGGTTTTTAACCTCCGACAGCGGCCTCCCGGTGCCTCCTCTCAGCTCCATCACGGCCTCGGCCAAGGCGCTTACGGCTATCTCGCCGGCTGTCTTCGCGCCTATGTCCAGCCCCACGGGGCTTCTCAGCCTTTTCTTGATCTCGTCCAGCGGCACTCCTCTCCTCAGCATAGACGCNNTGANGAGCGCGGCTCTTTGTCTGCTGGCTAGGAGGCCGACGTATCTGGCGCCNGCCCTTAAGGCGAGATACAGCGCCTCCTCGTCGTAGGGTCTGCCGCCCTCGCTGGCTATNAATACAAAGGCGCCGGGGGCCAGCCTCTCCANGACACCTAACTCCCTCTCCGCGCCGTCGGCGTCGGGCGCCACCCACGCTGTGGGAAACCCGGCTGTACGCGCCAGGTCCTCTAGGATTCTGGCCACTTGGCCGCGCTGTCCTGGGCCGTGTATACCGTGTTGGTGAGAGGCGTGTATCGGCTGTATAGCCCTGTCGAGGTCGTGGCCTGGATCTTCCTCTTCGGGCTAGCCGCCATGTCGCCCACCGCCGCCGTCTCCAAGCCGGCAACCCTGGCCCACTCCCTCGTCCTCGCCCTAGTGGCATACGTGGCTGCGGTCACACCGGGAAAAGAGGGGATCGCCATGATGACGGTTCATTACATTTGATTTGTCACGGTGCCTCATGGATTAGTCTCTGTGGTGGACAAAAGAAGAGGAAAAAGGCTTATTCGTCCTCTTCCTCATCCGTATCGCATATTGAACCGTTGCCTGCAGGTACAGACTTCAGGCAATAATTAAGCCTGTGAGGAAAGACCTGTGGGGAGTATCTGCAGGTGTTGGCTCTTCAGACCTTTTCGCACAGCGGGACGACCTCTGCGGCCAGCTCCACGTGGCATATCCTGGCAGGTATACCTGTGGGTCTGTATCTGTCAGTCTTTACCTGTGGAGAGAAGGCTTAAATAGCGAAGCAAAAGAAGAGATATGGATAAGATCGCGACTGTTATGTCGTTTGACACGTTATGGAGTTGAACAAAATTAAACAACGCCTAGAGCTTGCGTTGAAACCCGCAAAACCGCCGACTATCGAAGAGGTGCTTGAGCAAGTTTCTAGACGCGGCGTCTTGCGGGGGCCTGTGGACTGGGTATTTCCGGGATGGATGCTGTACGTGGAATACGCGGCAAAGAGGATCGCCGAGACGTTTCAGCTCACAGAGGAGGAGAAGAGACAACTACTTCAATTCCGGGATGCAATGAAGCGGCTTCTGCTGGAGGCGTGGATTCAGACGAAAGAAAAGCTGACGACGCTATACAAAGCCGTCGCCGAGGGCACGTACAAGGTGGAGGGGAAGAGACTGTATGCGCCGGACGGTGTGTGGATGTACATAGACAAAACGGTTATGCATATTCCAATTCACAGCATTAGCACCGAAACGTATTTCCCAGATGTATTGAAGCTATCCCGTGAAAAGCTGGAGCTACTCCAGCTGGGCTGGAGAGCAAGCGATGAAAGCAATAAGGGCGGCCGTCCTGCTATGAGCACTACACAACCTTGGCAGGTGTTTGCATGGGCGACAGTGAGATGTGGAATGCTCCACCCATATGNTACCTCGGTCATTTTGACGCATGAAGGGATAAGTATTAACGTATATATCAAAGCAAAGAGCTGGAGGCAGAGGTGGAGTAAGGACGAGGCGATAAGTCTAGTTGTTGAGAACTTCCGATGTGGGGAGTGGGTGCCTCTGTTCACCATGTGGTTGGGAGATGGGAAGATCGAACGGAGGGGGATGTTAAGCGGTAGATATGAGCTGGTGATTGCGGCTAAGGAGCCTTGGAGGCTGGGCATTCGCAAGGGCGCATACGAGGCCCTAGTCGCCAAGGGCAAAAAGGCATTTGTAAAGCTTAGGGAGTCGGCGGGCGTATATGGCGTTTTGCTGGACCTGCTGAGGGCCCACAAATGGATCTATATAAAGCTTGTCACGGACGACAGCCTTAGAGCCGCCCTTAGGGAAAAGAATAGCATAACCGTGGAAGGCGTCGTGATGCATCTACGTCTCATCAGCGGCAGAGGCGGCTCACTCTTGGCCGAGCACTACACCCGCGACCCAGAAAAGGCGCTCGCCGCCGTCGACAAGCTCAAGGCGGTTGGGCTTAGGCCAAACGTTGTGAAATCTGGCCCAAACTACGTAGTGTACATAGCCACGACCGATCTCTTGAAGCTGGCGGAGGAAGACGACGCGGTAAGAAGGGCCATAGCGCTCTACCTCGCCGAAAAGGTGAAGAACGGCACGCCGAGACAGAGGGAAATTGCAGAAAAGATCCTGAAAAGACACCCCTCTTTTTTAGACCCAGCCGCTGGGGATCGGCACCTTAAATTGGCTATGAATAATAACGTCAAGACAACTAAGGCAGGTATATTGAATTGATATGTTGAACTCGTTATGTCGGAAGCCAACCACCACGAAGAGAGGAGGCGGCTCCACCCACTTCACAAAAAATCTAGAGGCCTCCTCCACCGAGCCCACCCGGCCCAGCAGTCCACGCCCCTCCACCAGAAGATCTACAACCTCTCCTCTCTCATCCCTAACGATGCCAACCCTTCCGCTCCTCAAAGCCTCTAGAAGCAGGCAACCGGCTTTTACAACTTCTTCACCAGCCATACCCCTAACCAACAGACAAGACTGAGGCCCATATCCAAAAAGCCGCTCTTGGAAGAACCAATGGCGTAAAGCGAGGTGGGTAGACCATTTATATGTCGAGACGTATCTTGTAAGACGAGGGAGTTGTGCATCATTAGTTTTCTGGGTGTTGTAGATATAAGGCTAAACGCCCTTGACTGCACCGTTGCAAGCCTTGGCCACGATCTCGGCTAGGTTCCTAAGGCCCATCTTTAGGGTGAAAAATACTAGGAGGTACTGCCTGCGGCTGTCCACGACCTCTAGGCAGACGCCGCACTCGGCCCTTGCCTCTTCAAGCGTCTTGCCGGCCCACTTGTGCGGGAGCGTCACGACGCCGTTGTCGGCTATGGCTAGGGTCTTGACGTTGCATGTGCAGACCAGCTCGAAAAGGACCTCCTCAACGCAACGCTGGGCGTCTTCCACAACGACGGTAATTATTTCGCGGTTCACAGAACCAGAACGGGCTCCCCGTAGCACATCTCTAAGAAGGCTAGGGGACCTGCAGTTTTTACGCCCGGCGGCACGTCGAAGGGGAGGTAGGTGCAGACAGCCACGTTGAACTCCTTAAGCGTCTCCAGCAACTTCCTGCCTTCGTAGGCTAGGAAGACGCGGTCGGGCTTGAAGAGCCTCAGCACCTCCACAGCCTGCGGATTGTCGCTGAGCACTAGGGCGCAGGTCACCGGGTCCGCCTTATCACAAACCGCATCCAGCCGTCTCCGAGCTCTTGGAACTCCACGAGCTCGTTTTTTGTGAAGCGGCACCACGTGGGTATGTCCTCCTTGGCGCATACGTCGTTTGTGACGACTTCCAGCAGTCCGCCGACTGGCACGTCTGCGATTGCCTTCTTGAGCTCCACGGGGCCTAGGCAGTTAGCCCCCGAGATTCTTATCGACTTGGCAACGGCCATGCGGCAACCGGCGTCTCCCGCCTTAAGTCTTATTAACGCCTCAAGCGTTAATATTGGCCGCACCGGCGTATTATCAAGAGCGCCGGCCCTTGGGGCTGGAGCGCGGGTAGCTTCTCCACCTCGACTTCGCGGCACCAGCCTCCCCGCGACACGTTGACGCATAGGTACACCTCGCCGCCGGGACACGCCTCCTTTATGGCCGCGGCGGCCTCGGCAAGCCTGCTCCCCATCATGAAGACGACCACCGTGTCTGTCCTCACTTGTCTAAGCACGTTGGGCCCGAAGTGCGGGTAGGAGAGTAGGGCCACGTGGCGGAGGTCTCTCCCGTTTGTGAGCTCGATGCCGTACAGCGCCGCGGCGGCGGTGAAGGCGCTTACGCCTGGGACCACCTCGCAGGGAACCCCCCTCCTCTCCGCCTCTCTGCAGATCTCGATGCCCCGTCCAAACACCGTGGGGTCTCCGTTTTTTAGGATCACCACCTTCTTAAGCCGCGCCTCCTCCACTAAAGCCTCCACGGCCTTCTGGTGGTCCTCCCTCTTGTGGCCTATCTTCACCTTCACGGCGTTTGGCGCCAATGCGGCGACCTCCTCGGGAACCAAGTCGCCGTATGCCACCACGTCCGCCTCCCTTAGAAGCTCAACAGCCCTGACAGTGAGTAGCTTGGGATCGCCGGGCCCCGCGCCCACCACATACAAAGGCATCTTACGTGTTGTGTACGTTCTTATATATACTTGCCTATCACCAGCGGAGTAAGACCTACCGTCTCCCGCCCAGCAACCCCTCTACATATTCGATGATGTGCTTCGCCTTTTTAGCCAGGTGCTCCACGTCGTCCTTCTCCAGGTGGCCCTCGTAGAAGTTTATGTGGAGCTGTTCGACGGCGGCGAAGAGCGTTAGGACCTCTGCGTTGTCTCTCGCCAGCCTCCTCACGGCGGCCCATATTAGCCTATGGCTGTCGTGTGGCATGCCCGTAGCCTCTGCATATGCCTTCACGGCCTGAACCACGGCGTTCCAAAGCTTCTCGGAGGCCTGCCGAACGTCACCAGCTTCAAGAAGCCGCATGCCCTCCTCCCAAAACCACCGAGAAGCCGCAAGATACATCTCAACCCTCTCGCCGGGATCAACGTCTCTGCTCAGATGTTCTAGGAGGTACACCTCGGGGTCCTTACCCAACTTAGACGCGCGGTGGCGAAGCAACGAGAGAGGATCCACGTATGTTGCGGCTCCTCTTTTTAATAAAGTTGTCCACATGCTGACGTCTGGATTTGCGGCATAGAGCAAGCGCTGGAGAACGAGAGGCTGAGACAAGCGCTGGCCAAGCATCGCGGCAGGTTTATTCCAGGTGTGGGCGCAGACGGGCACCGGGAGTGTCTGCAGACCACTGGGCGGGCTTGTGAGGCGGGTCAATCTTCACGTGAAGACTATGTTTTACTAGCAACCTATGTGCGGTGGTTCGCTTTGGTGCTATACTGCGGCGTGTCTGCAGAGGGCGGCGAGGACGTTGTAGGTGTGTGGGTGTATGTGGGTGTACTGGGCGTGCATGTTGCCTTTGACTATGCCGTCTAGGCCGCCGCCTATGCCGACTCCCCGCTCCAGCTTTATGGCGGCGTCCACCTTCTCCCTCAGCACGAGCTTGGAGTAGTGGAACTCGTGTCCCTTTATTTCTGCGCCCGGCGGCGCTATGGGGGTCCTCCCCGCCACCTTGCCCCAGACGTAGCCCTTGCCCACGGGCTTCTTCAGCATGACCGTCACGGCGTCTATCAGGCCGGCCATTTCGTACTCCTCGCCGTCTATCACTATGGACGAGGTGAGGTACATGAGGCCGCCGCATTCGGCGTAGAGCCTCCCTCCCCGCTCCACGTATCTCCTCAGCGAGGCGAAGAGGGGTTTGTTCCGGGATAAATCAGCGGCGAAGACCTCGGGGAAGCCGCCGCCTATGAAGACCACGTCGACGTCGTGCAGGGAGCTGTGGCTGAGGGAGTCTATGAACTGGACGGTGCCCAGCGACTTGGCCGCCTCGAAGACCTCGGGGTAGTAGAAGGTGAAGGCTCTGTCGAAAAATATGCCTATTCTGCAGCCGCCGCCTTCGGCGGGGTCGGACTGCGGCGCGTCCGCCCAGGGCAGATCCCCGGCGGACTTGGCCACCTCCACGACCCGGTCCACGTCTATGTGGGGCAGTACGTACTTCTCAATGACGTCTATTACGGCGGTTTTGTCGCCCCGCTCCGGCACCGGCGTTAGGCCGAGGTGGCGGTAGGAGAAGGCCTCGGCGATTTTGCTGTTTTTGGGAATCGCGCCGAGGACCTCCACGCCTTCCTCCGGCAGGGATTTGGCCAGCTTTGCGGCCTGCCTCTCTGTTACGTTGGTGATTATAACGGCGGGGATCTGGACGGCCGGGTCGAAGGACTTGAGGCCCCTCACGACTGCCCTCAGCGTTCTGTTTACCCTCTCCCCGTTGAGGACGAGGACCACGGGGGCCTTCAGCAACTTGGCCACCTGCGCCGTGGAGCCCAGCTCGGAGACCCCGTCCACCGAGTCGTAAAGGCCCAGCACGCCCTCTATCACTGCTATGTCCGCCCCGGCGGAGTACTTGAGGAACCTCTCGGCGACCCCCCTCTCGCCCATCAAGACCACGTCTAGGTTCCTGCTGGGCCTCCCCGTCGCCGCCGCGTGGTAGGTGGGGTCTATGTAGTCCGGCCCGATTTTAAACGGCGCCACCCTAAGGCCCCTCCGCTGAAGTCCATACATCAATGCCAGCGACACGATGGTCTTGCCGGACATCCCCCTAAACGAAGAGACGACGAGACGGGGAACCACTTTTCGGTGTTGCTATAACTTAATAAAGGTAGCGCCTCCCCAGCCTCACTGTTTGATAAATAGCGACATGCACAAGTCGAACACTCCTGCGGCCTCTCCGAGGCATAAAAAGAGGGAAAACAATGGCGGTTGGAAGCGCTTAAGAACTGGCTGATTGGTGTGGCGGCGTTGTTGACGCTTACGGTCGTCGTGGCGGTTCTTTGTGGTAACTAGCAACATGAATCCGTAGCAGAAAAATCCTGCTGAAAGCCGCTACGCGGCTGTTATCTACAAAACGCCGCACTGCGGATGTTGTGGAGAGTATATAGGAAAGAGTATATAGGAATCTGGAGAGATATAAATAAAAACAAAAATATTTTGTTAAAAAACAATAAATTATGCGAGCTTTATATCTTTAAATGTTAATAGAGCCTTGAGTTCAGGCTGGAGGGTCCCTACTTTTACCAAGTTAGCTTTGGTTAGCTTGTAGTCTGGGTTCTGTGCCGCAGGCTCCACGCTGGGCGTCGTCACGGCGTTGGCGCCTACGCTGTAGGGATGAGCCATGATGAGGAAGATGTGGCCCTCCTTGACGACCTCGCTTATCCACACTATGGCGGGCACGGAACCGTGGTCGTTGTAGACCACCACGACGTCGCCGTTTTGAAGCCCTTCTCTTCCGGCGTCAGCGGGGTTTATCTGTATAAAGGAGTACGGCCACCGTCTTATCAACACCTCAGAGTTGGGGTCGGCGTAGCCGGTCTGCCAGATCTCGTTGTAGCGGCCGCTGATTACCCAGTATTTGTAGCGTCCCCTCGCCTCCTCGACGTACGGCGGGTAGCCGAGCCACAGCGCAGGCCACGCCCTCAGGCCGCCCACGGCGTATGCCCTGGCCTTCTCCGAGGGCGCCATCTCTATCCTCCTTTCTATTGTGCCGTCGGGCCTTGCGATAATTACCTCCTCCCTGTACTGCGGGTTCAGGGCCGGCTCCATTAGGTTCACCACGCCTCTGGCCTCCACCGTGCCGTCTGGGTATATGTTCAGTTCCGTCAGCGGGAGAATCACGCCGACTGTCCTGAACTTGCGGAGTACGTTGAGATCCAGCTTCTTAAAGGCGGGCGTCCAGTACTGCACCTCCCACCCGACGCCGAGCTTCGCATAGGTCTCGTCTGCGTTGGCTATGTACGCCTTGAATATCTCGTTCTCCACCTCGACGCTCGGGTCGTTGGCGTTTCTCTCCATGGCGTCCCAGATTGGCTGGAAGGCCGCGCGGAATCTCTGCGCCACGGGGTCGTTCCCCCTGCCCTCCGCCTCGTACAGCTCCACAATCCTCTTGGCCACCGTGGCGTAGATCCACCAATCTGGCTTGGCCTCCCCCGGCGGATCCAACCACGCGTCTGCAATTCTGAACCGCCGCTCGTGGACCGACATCCGGACGTCTGGCGTCTCGCCGTTGTTGAAGGCGGCTGGCAACACCACATGGGCGTCCTCCATCATGAAGGTCGGGTAGATGTCCTGCACAATCACGAAGAGACCGCCCGTCTTCTCCAAGGCCTCCAGCACCTTCTGCGCGTACTCCGCAGAACTGGGCCTGGTAGTCACAGGTATCTCGACGGCCTTTACGTCGTACTGCTCCTTGCTGTCTCTACCCCCAATCTCGGCGAAAGCCTCGGCGAATATGTAGCGGGTCACCCTCCACGCTCTGTCGCTGACCGCGGCCTTAAGCCTCTGCGCCGCCGGCGCCAGCTTGTAGTTATCCATGTCGTGGACCCAAAGCACCTTCCCCTCGCCGTCCTCCAGGCGGAAGTCTGTTGTTGGCATGTACTTGTCGCCGGCAGGCCACCTGGTCTTGTAGTAGCCCTCTCTATACACTTCGTTGTACCAAGACTCCATAAGCCTCTTGTAGTCGTCGTAGGTGTTGAGCTGTATGCCCTTCTCCTTGGCGAAGTTCCATGGACTGACGTGATGCCGCTCGGCGGTCCAGGGGGGCGGCGGCGGCTCGGGGCCTGCGTAGCCCTCCTGGTGGCCGCCCTGCCTCTGGCAACCCGTGCCGGGGATGCCTCTGAACGCGCCCGTCATCGCGCAGAGATCCACCACCGCGTAGATAGACCTGTAGTTCTGGTTCCAGATGACGCCCTTTTCATACATCAGCCACACCCTCTTGGGGGCCCCTCCCTGCTTCGGCGCGCCTATTATCTCGGCCGCCTTCTCTATGTCGCTTCTCGGCACGCCCGTGATCCTCTCGGCCTCGGCGAGGTACTGGTCCAGGGTCTTCTTGTTGATCTCTAAAGCCTCCTCCAGGTAGAGCCGCCATGAGTTTTCATCCCACTTGAAGCCGCTCTGGGCCGCCTGCCTGTAGACGGCGAGTATCTTATCCACGGTGTCTCTATGCCTCTCGTAGATAACGCGGGCTATAGCGTTTGCCAGCACTATGTCAGTGCCGGGCTCCGGCGCTAGGTGAAGCACCCGGTCCGGCGCCGCCGCCTTCGCGGCCTCCACGGTCTCCGTCTTCCTGGGGTCTACGATTATCATATAGGTGTCCACGACGGGCTCCCCGGCGAACCAGTTCTTCTTCTCCTCGGCGGTCTGGCCGCGGAGGTTCGCGAGGGCGTGTTCAATAAACATCACGGTGCCGGTGGTGTAGGGGTTGGCGCCCCAGTAGATTATGACGTCGGCGAGGCGGAGGTCGTGGAGCGAGTTGTTCATGGCGCCGGGGCCCGCGTCGCCTATGGCCGGGTTCTCCGGGCCGAAGAAGGGCCTGTTGTGTATCCTGGCGAAGGCCGTCCTGACGCCGTAGAAGAAGAAGAGCCCTGCCGCTGTGTTCTCGATCATCGCCCCGCCGCCTCCGCCGCCGTGGTCCATCCTGTGGGCGAATACGGCGTGTCCCTCCTTGCCCCACTTGGGGTTGTTTACGCCCCATTTGTCGATAACTCCCTTCACCACCCGCGCCGCTAAGTCGATGGCGTAATCCCACGGCACCACCTCAAGTCTCCCGCCGAATCTCACCATCGGTTGCTTGAGGCGCCTTGCGCCAGCCACGTTCAACGGCGACCAGTTACGCTCGCCGTTGGTGCCTCCCCTGATGGAGTGGTTGCCCATGTTTATTGGGCACTCGGGGGAGGGTATCTGCGCCACATACACCTCACGCCACTCGCCGGTGCCTCTACTGCGCTTCCAGTCGCGCCGTATGGTCCTCACCACCATGGCCTCCGAGATCCAGGGGATGCCTTGCGCATGCGTCAAGGGGGCTAGCTTTGTGAAGTCCGTGGACTGCGGCGTCAACTCTCTGCCGTAGACCTGGTCCTTAACTCTGTACACCACGCCGTGTTCGCCCGGCTTTAGGCCGCCCTCCTCGCCGGCCGGCCATACATAGACGTCGTAGCCGCAACCCACATTGCAGAACTGGCACATGGTGGTGTACCTCTCGGCGTTGGGCGGCGGAATCGGGACCCTGCCCAGATGCCTAAACGACATGGCTACAGGTTGCTGAGTTTTCCATAGACAAGCTGGTTTATACCCACGGCGTAGATATCGCCTGTCTTCTCGTCGAACTCCAACACGACCTGCGGGAGGTGCTCCGTGCCGTGGCCTGTGACCATCTTGCCGCCTCGGGCCAGGTCAAACTGCGAGTAGTGTATCTGACAGACGGCGCAGTTGTTCTGAGGGTTGTAGACCAGGGGCCCTCCCATGTGGGTGCATAAATTCGCAAAGGCCACGACGTCGCTATCTGGACCCACGCCCCCCACAGCCCGCTCCCCAAGCTTAACCACCCAAACGTTCACGCCTGCGTATTGCTTTACTACGGGTCGCTTAGGTTGCAATTCGGAGATGTTGGCAAGTTTAGCCCGCGGATACTTGGCAATTGGCTGAGGAGTAGGCGCCGTCGGGGTGACTGTGACAGTCTGGGTGACAGTAGTAGTGACAGGAACGGTCTGGGTGACCGTCTCGGGAGGCGCCCGCGGCGCAAGTAGATACCCCAAGACACCCCCCACGGCTAAGCCGCCAATAGCGGCTATTGCAGTTCTGCGAGAGGCGTCAACCTTCTTTTCCTCCTGAGCCTTCTTTTCCACCTGAGGCTTTTCAGCCATGTGTGTTAGAACTTGTGGGTTTTTTAACTGTTGTCAAAATTTTTTTCCATGATTCTGATTTTGTTGATAAGTCTGTGCCGGCGCCGGCGGCCTCCAGTTCATCAGATGAGAAGCATTAAAGTTGTGCTACCGAGGTAATCGTTTGTATAAGCGGTTTGTGGTATTTCCTAGATTGCAGATAACCCCTTGGTAAGTATGTATATTACTAAGGCACGGGTTGACGTATAGGTTTCCAGCAAAAGGTGTCTTTCTGCGCTGTCGAGAGCCATTAGGGAGATGGCCGAGACGCGCCGATCGCGGGTGCTGAGCAGGTCGGTGAGAAGCGTCAGAAGCCGGCCACCAGCGGCCCTTTCCTAGAGAGGCGGCCTCCCAGGGTTTGTACTCTCCAGGGCGGGAGGCGTTCGTGGATCAGGTATAGCGAGAAGAACATGGCAAAAAAGCGGCGCTGTCCACTGCCCCAGCGCCTAGAGGGCGCTGGTAGCCGCTATGGCGTTTGCCCATGCGGCGTAGCCCAGGGGGAGGCCGGCGAAATAGCGTTTGATTCTCCGGCCGCCGAGAACCCCCACGGCGAGCGGCGGAACCACGCATGGGGAAAGCGCAGAGGCCGCGCCGAGCGCCGGCTGTGCTACAGGGGGAGTGGAGGTTTGGGAGATCACAAACGGCGTTAGATCGATGCCTCATTCCATGCACCTTCACGGCTTCCCCATGTGGGTTCTCCAAAGGCAGAACAGCCCTCCGCAGGTAGCTGACATGGCCGTGGACAAGTCCGGGCTGTTGCCTATGGATCTAAGCCTTAAAGATACGGTGCTTGTGTGGCCCGGCGAGGCCGTCAAGGTGGCGGTGCAGTTCGACGGCATAGGCGAGAGGCAACTCTTCCCGTTTCACTGCCACAACCTAGAACACGAAGTCCAGGGTATGATGATATAGTGGCTGTCTATTAGAGACACCTCACTATCCTCTCCACAAGGCGGCTGACCAAGCTCTCGAAAAACTGCCTGCCCAGCACGTTGATGAGCCCTCTCTGGACGCCCCGAAACAGCCACCGATACGCCTCCCCCGCCTTCTCTATCTGGATCTCGAATGTTAGCTCGCCCGCCGGCACCGAGCCGCGCCCG
>JGI26465J51735_1000137_pt1 | contig 26786 bp, 29 predicted proteins | sample PerSpoBPS_BMetaG_FD_51735 | JGI IMG/M metagenome (IMG submission 51735) | reverse complement strand
ACCAGCCGCTTAGACTCCGCGGCTACCCACCTGTCAAGCGCCCTGAGGACCTCAGGCAGGGGAGGCCTCCCCCGCCCCCTGGCAAACTCCACCGTAAAGCCTGCCACTGAAACGCCCGAAATGCGCGACAGCAGATCCAGCGCCTTTTTCGACCTGGGCAAAGCCGTCCGCAACGCGGCATAGAAGTCGTCCCAGGTGACGTACTGCCTCCACTCGAACTCCCTGAGATCTACATACACCCGCGCCCTGTCGTAGGTAGCCGCCCGAGCCAGCGACGTCTTCCCCACCCGCCGCACCCCAAGCAGAAGCACAAGCCTCCTGCCGTTCAGCACATCCCTAAGCTCTTTAAACTCCTCCTCTCTATCGAAAAGCTCCTCAGGCCTATCCACAGGCCCCTCCCTAAACAACATACCTCCCAAGTAACTTGGGAGGTATAAAGTTTTTTCCGCACATGACGCAAAGCCCCACTCTGCGGGTTTATGACGCCCGCCTCAGCTTCGGGGCGTCGACATATTGCAGTTCCAGGAGCTGTAAAGATATAAAGAGTTTATGCGACATGTCTTTGTTATGAGTTTTGAAGAGGCTGAGCTCCTCAGACTTAGGGCTAAGGCGTTTCTGCGAAATGCGGAGCGTCTATATGCCGAGGGCGAATACGACCTGGCGGCGTTTAGCATAGAGCAATACTGCCAGCTTATGCTGAAATACAAGCTTCTCCTCAAAACCGGCGCCTATCCCCGCACGCACTCCCTCATCAGGCTGGTCAGAGAGCTCGCCAAGGCCGCGGAGGGGGCCAAGAGGTTGCTCGAGGACATAATAATGCTGACCAAAATAGAGGACGCCTACATAGGCTCCAGATACCTTCCCCGGAGATACGAAAAGGAGGAAGTTGAGGCTATGTTGAAATACGTCAAGGAGAAGTTTAAGCCAGTAATAGATGAGCTTTGATATCTACATAGAGGAGGGGAAAAAGGCGCTTGAGGCGCTCCGGAAATACCGAGAAGTGGCTGAGAAGGTTAAAGAAGCGGCAAGAAAAATCGCCGGCGACGCCAAAGTCTACGTCTTCGGCTCGGCGCTCACAGGTCGGTACACGGCGGCAAGCGACATCGACATCCTAATCGTGGCCGACATAGGGAAAGAAGAAGNAGCCCTCCTCAAGGCTGAGATATACAAGACAGTAGACGCGCCTGTGGAGATCCACGTGGCGACGCAAGAACAATTCGAAAAATGGTATAAACGTTTCATTGATAGACTAGAAGAGATAACAGATCTAAAAGGCGAGAGTTTCTAATTACGCGACTAGTCTTCGACTCGCCGGTAGTTACAGGATAATTCAAGGGTTTAAACTGTAGAGGTTGTATACTTGCAAGATTCCTCCCTTTTTTGCAACTTAGGAAGCTCATTCCCGCCCGGCGAATCATAATAAAACTTTTTATTGATAAGTGTAGCAATGCCACTTAAAGAAGTTTTTTGTTGCTACGATGGAGAAAGATCGCCGTGCGGAGCCCTGAGGACGCCTACAGACTAGTGGCTCTTCTAGACGGCGTGTACAGGGGGAATTATTTAAATGGGAGTCCATGAAGAGGAACGTGTCTAAAACTACCGTTCCTGTAGACAGCGAGGTGGCTAAGGAGGTGTCGTCGGTGGCGAAGACTCAAGGTTTTTCTGTGGTAAAGCTGGCGTCTGACTCGCTTAAACTCGCCGTGGAGCTCCTCCGGAGGGGCATCACGCCGACGAAAGCCCTTGAGATGTTTAAACTCACCGAGAAGATCCTAGCCTTCGACGTGGTGCCCGTGCCTCTCTCATACCTAGAGCTAATGGCGAGGAAGTGGAAGACGTGCGAAGACCAAGAGGTGGAGCAGTTCCTGCGGGAAACCGGCGAGAAGTTCGGCAAGGTCGTCGCGGCTGAGTACAGAACCTTCGGGGAGTTCATGGCCACCGCATCGCAATTCTTCTCCATGTTCCCAGTGGCCAGGCTATCCTTCAGCAGGNGCGGAAACACTTGGCGGATAGTCTTCACAGCCACCGGGGAGCTCTCGGTGAAGTGNCTTGGGTACTTNGCAGAGGAGGCGATAAAGCAGTTCGGGTGCTCCGTGAAGACGAGCTACGAGGGGAACATAATAATCGCAGAAGTGACGTGCTAAGATTTATATTCTGTGTACATTTTAGTACATGCCCTCGAAATATTCACGGCTTGCCGTTGAGAGACCCCTCGCCGACGAGTTTTCCCTAAAAGTAAGGCGAATAGGCAGAAAACCCTCAGAGGTCGTCACCGCAGTTCTGGCCGCTGTTATCGACGCCGTGGACCACGGCATCGACCCAATAGACATGATCCACATATGCAGAGTTGCCCGGAGCATAGGCCCCGGCAGATCCGGCTACGAGGCAGGCGTAAACGCCGGCGTCCTCCTCCGGGCATATTACAAGCCGAACGAGTTTCTGGAAGTCATGGCCAGGATAGGCCCTCAGATAATGGGCGTCTACCGGGTGGCGCCGAACACCTTCCGGGTGACAGACTCCCAGATCCGGGAAACCGTGAAGGGCCTATTCACAGGCATGGGGTGCAGATGCGAGGAGCAGCAGGAACTTTTGAAAATTCACTGCGGGTAGTTATATTCGGTGTACACATCTGTACGCTTGATATAAACCTTGCACGCACTTGAACAAGATTTATAATCAGCTTTATAAAAGTATCTGTATTCTACACCTATGGAAATTACCCGGAGAGAAGCTATAAAGCTGGGCGTCGCCGCCGGCGTTTTAGGCGGAGTCTCTGGAGTTTTGCTGAAGGCGGCGGCTGAAAGCCCTGAGACGAAAAGTGAAGGCGCCCTTTCTGTTGTTTCCGTGCCGTCTATATGCGGCATGTGCATGGCCCAGTGCGCGATATGGGTCGACGTGGTCAACGGAAAGCCGGTGAGGATTAGGCCAAACACCAACGCCCCCACCAGCGCCATAGGGATATGCGCAAGAGGCGTCTCCGGCACCTTCAACACCTGGCTCAACCCAGACGCCATCAAGAAGCCCATGGCCAGAAAGGCACTGGTGGACTGGGCTCAGGGCAAGATCAGCTGGGAGGAGGCTAAGCGTCAGCTGGCCCAGAGCCGCGGCAGATACGACGACATGGTGGAAATCAACTGGAACACTGCCATAGAGATAATTGCCAAGAAGCTGAAGGAGCTCGCCGACAGCAACGAGCGCCACGCCTTCACATTCCTCTTCGGCGCCTGGGGCCCAACGGCATCGATGAGGGCGGGCGTCCCCATTTCTAGGTTTGCAGACGCCTTCGGCGGCGGCATGATCACCTTCGATAACCCGTACTGCACCTACCCCCGCTACCTTGGCCACTGGCTGACGTGGGGCCACGGACACCAGGCCCACACCGCATGTGTAGACTTCGGCGAGGCCGACGCCGTCCTCGTGGTGAGGAGGAACGTAATAGGCGCAGGCGTCGTGACGGAGACCTGGCGCTTCATGGAGGCGGTTAAACGAGGCGCCAAGATAGTGGTTCTCAGCCCCGTGTTTGACGAAACCGCGTCCTACGCCACGGTGTGGCTACCGGTCAAGCCAGGCACGGACCTTGCCGTGTTAAACGCCTTCATTAAATACATAATCGACAACAAGTACTACGTAGAGCCCTACCTCTTCAGGTACACCAACGCGCCATTTCTGATAAAAACCAACGACGGCCTCCCGCTACTCGCCTCGGAGGTGGCGTGGGATAAATACGGCGCCGCGGAGCCCAAGGACTTCGCCTACGTGGTGTGGGAGGGCAACGCACCTGTTCCCGACACAGCGGCGAGGGCTCCGGCGCTCTTCGGCGAGTACGAAGTCCAGCTGAAAGACGGAACCACCGTGAAGGTTAAGACCGCGCTTCAGATCCTGAAGGAGTGGGTGGACGCCAACTTGGCGGCGCTGGCGAGGAAACACGGCGTCGCCGACTACATGGAGGCCGTTGCCAGGGAGGCCGACGTAGACGTCAACAAGCTGAGGGAGGCGGCTGAGATAGTGGCTAAATACAGGGCTACGTCGCCCCTCGGGTGGCACGACCCCAGATATAGCAACTCCCCGCAGGTTTGGAGGGCCGTTGGCATAATCATGGCTCTGCTAGGCAGGATAGAACAGCCGGGCGGCCTCTTCCTCTTGACCCACCTCATCATGCCCTACGCAGATGTTTACACCAAGGCCATGAAGTATACGAGGAAAGACGTGCCGTATAAGACGATACGTGGTCTCACCTTCTCCGAGTACGTGGCGACGTACGGCATCGGCATTTACACAATACCCATAGCGCCGCCGCTCCCCGGCCCCAGCGACCGCGGGGCGCCTGCTGTCCCCGCCTTGACGGAGAAGTGGGCAGAGGAGGCTGAGAAGAAGGGTTACCTATACCCATACGACACCGTCCAGGCATTGTACGAAAGCGTTATACACGGAAAGCCGTTTAAGGTAAAGGTGGTGTTTATCACAGGCTCCAACCCGGTGCCGCAGATTGGCAACAGCAAAATGGTGGAGGAGATTTTCAGAAACCTCGACCTTGTGGTTGTCCACGACATCCAGTTCAACGACTCAATCGCCTTCGCCGACTTGATACTGCCGGATCTGCCGTATCTAGAGCGTATGGATCTCTCAGTCCCCGGCCCCTTCACGCCGTTTCCAGCTATCTCGGTGAGGTTCCCGTGGTACTACGAGGAGTACATGCAGAGGATTCAGCAGGGGGAGAAGCCGGGGGAGCTGGACAAGAATTACCGGTCGAGAGACGGCAGGACCATCTTCGAGGTGTTGCTGATGACCGCCAGGAGGCTTCAGCAACTGGGCGTCAAGGCGAGAGACGGCACAGACTGGCCGCAGAACATGCCGGTGGGTATGATCACGGAAGACGGCATATTCCCCATTACAAACTTAAAAGCCTTTATCAACGCCACCTTCCGGCGCATAAGGATCATAGACGAAAACGGCCAGGTTAGGGCGCCTACGGTGGACGACCTCTACAAGATGGGCGGCTACATGGTGCTGGTGCCCACCGGACGCATGGAGGTGGTGGTGGACGATAGGTGGAGCCAAGCCCTCGGCAGAGAGGTGAGGGTCAGAGTGCACGTCTTCAAGCCGGTTAAATACAGTGTAGAGCTGGAGAGACAGCTGTGGTTTGATGTGCATTACAACTCGCCTTTGGCCAAGGTCCAGGTCCCGTTGCCCACCCCCAGCGGCCGTGTGGAGATCTACAGCATAAACCTGNCCTACGACGTGAGGAGGGNGTTCGGCAAGCCCGTCACCTCCATAGATCCGTCAGACCTAGAGGGGACGAAAAGCGCCGTGGATCCGTTGTATTCGCCAGTGCCGCTCTACGCCGGGATGGCGCGGCCGGACTACATGTGGGCAACCGGCCCCGCCACCGACGATGTCGAGATCAACGGACTTGTGCCGCCTGACCCGCCGAGGAGGCTTCTGCTCGTGTACCGCCACGGCCCCTACACCCACACTCACAGCGCTACCCAGAACAACCTGCTACTCAACACGTTGACGCCAGACGAACTCCTAACGGCTTGGATCCACCCAGACACAGCCGCCAAGCTAGGCGTGAAAGACGGAGATGTTATCGAGGTGAAGCCGGCGGCGCCTAAGGTGCTGAAGCAGCTGGAGGCCGTGGGAGTTAAGGAGGCGCCGTCGGCGAGGTTCAGGGTGAGGGTTACCAAGATGGTGAGGCCGGATATCATTGCGATTTACCACTACTGGCTCGTGCCCAGGGGGAGGCTTAGGGTTAAGGCGGAGAAGCTGGCCGCCGTGCGCTCTGGCTTCAGCGACGACAACTACTTCGGCCCGCTTATGGCGAGCAGATTGGGCACAGCGGGGGTCATGGGCAACACAGTGGTAGAAGTGTCCCGGGTGGGTGGGCTATGAAGCCGGTGTTTGTAATCGACGTAAATAAGTGCGTCGGTTGCCGCGCCTGCGTGGCGGCTTGTGTAGTGGAGCACGGCCAAGTGTTCACCGCGGCCAAGCCCGCTAATAGGGGCAAGCCGCAGACCGTGAAGCTTAGGACTTGGGTGGAGTGGCGCGAGTATGAGGACCCGCCGGCGAGGAGGTTCGTATCTTCGCTGTGTTACCACTGCGAAGATACGCCATGTCAGAGGGTGTGCCCCACCGGCGCCACCTACAAGACGCAAGAGGGGGTCGTGCTGGTGGACAAGGACCTCTGCATTGGTTGCGGCTACTGCATCATCGCGTGTCCTTACGGCTCTAGGTACAGGCCGGAGCCTCATGAGTGGAGAGAGGCGGAGGAGAAGCCGCTTGTCAAGGAGGCGGAGGCCGGCGCGGCCTACGGCGGCGTCCTCTTTAAGCCGCCTGTGCCTAACAAATGGGCGTTTAGGATGGACGCCGTGGATAAATGCACCTTCTGCTACCACAGATACAAGGGAGACGGCAAGCTGTGGACGCCGGCGTGCGTCGAGGTGTGTCCCACGGGCTCTAGGCTCTTCGGCGACCTTGACGATCCCAACGACCCGGTGGCAGAGCTTGTGCGGAGGGGCGTCGCCAAGCTGGCGAAGCCGGACCCCAAGACCGGAGGAAGAGTGTACTACGTGGGGCTATGATAGTCCGCAACGAGGTCTGGGGCTTGCCCGTCGCCGTTGAGATGACGTTGCTGGCCGTGGCCAGCTTCGCCGTTGTGTGGGCTTACGTATTCTGGCGTAGAGGAGAGACAAGGGTTGCGGCGGTGGGCGGCTTGGCGGGGGTGGTGTTGCCCGCCGCCGCCCTCGGCATATTGGCCTCCGAGTTGCTGAAGCCGCCGACGGCCGGCATGTTGGTGTTGCCTTTGTTAAACCCCAAGGCTAATCTGTCAAGCTGGATGGTGTGGGGCGCCTCCGGGGTATCGCTATTGATATTGCTCTCTCTGTTATTCACCGCGCCTTTGATAAAGCCGTTTGACAAAATAGCGGTGTGGGGCAGAGACAGGAGGGTGATGAACGCGCTGGGTCTCTTGATGTCGGCATTTGGCGTCTTCGTGGCGCTGTACACCGGGCTGGTGTTGTCGTACGAGAGAGGCATACCGTTTTGGCACAGCGCCGCCGTGCCTCTGCTTGCGTTGTTTATGGGCGTGGCGGCGGGAAGCGGCTTCTACGGGCTGTTGGGCAGAGTGGAGACGGGGAAGTGGATAGCCCTCGGCAGTGGATTAGCCGCGTTGACGTACCTAGTCCATCTCCATCTGTCGCTGATAGGGCCGGAAGCCGCGGCGTTCAGCGCCCAGGGCGCCATGTCTGACTCGGCGGCCTTAGGCGGCGTGGCGTTGGCGCTTGTTGCCGCGGCCGTTGCCATGTTTGGCAGGAGACCCAGCGTGGCGGCCGCAGGCGCCTTGGCGATAGTCGCGGTCTTCCTGATAAGAATTTCGTTGTTGCTCTGGGGAGCCTGGGACTTCCCCTAACTTCTAGTGTACACAATTGTTCACTTTATTTGGATAAAACTTAAAAAGATACAACAACTAGGCCATATGGTTAAAAATTGTTGGTACTGGGAGGCGGCACTGGCGGCTTGGTGATTTCGAGAGAGGTGCGGGAGAGGCTTGGACCTGGAGAAGTTGAGATCACGGTAGTGGACATGAAGGATAGGACTGAGTTCCGCCCCTCCTACCTCTATGTGGCCTTTGGATACAGAAAGCCGGAGCAGATCTCGGCGCCGCTTGAACATCTGAAAAAGTATAGGATAAACTTCGTGAAGGCAAGAGTAACAAAGATAGATCCTGCCAACAGGAAGGTCTCCACGACAGCTGGCGACTTCACATACGACAACTTGGTGGTGGCTCTGGGGGCGGAGACTGTAGACACCGGCCTTCCACACACCTGGGAGCTGGAGCCGTCGTTGAAGGTGGCCGAAGCACTTTCGCAAATTAAGCAGGGCCACGTGGTCATCGGCGTCTATTCTCTTCCCTATCGTTGCCCGCCTGCGCCGATTGAGTTGGCAATGTTGACGCATTTCTACTACCTCACCAGGGGGCTTAGGGACAAGGTGAAGATCACAGTAGTCCACCCCTTGAAGAGGCCTTTTGAGAACTTCGGCCCCATGGCGGCCAAGTGGATGTCTGGCTTCCTTCAGCAACTCGGCATTGAGTACATCGGCGTGGGGCAGGGACAAGCCATCAAGTCTATTGGCAAGAACGAGCTTGAGCTCACCAACGGCGAGAGGGTTAAGTTCGACGCCGCGTTTATAGTTCCCCCGCACAAGGCGCCTGACCCAGTGCTCAACAGCGACTTGGCTAAGAACGGCTGGGCCGCGCCGCGCAACCCGGCCAGCGGCGACTTCAGAAGCGAGAAATACGACGACGTGTATGTAGTAGGCGACGTGGCGGCGCCTAACGTGCCTGTGGGCATGGCCGGCACCATACTCCACAGCTACTCGCCGTGGGTAATAAACAACATCGCGGCGGATCTCGCAGGAGTGTCTCTGGGCAATCCGCCGTTTAGGATAGTGGGCACCTGCGCCCTCGACGTCGGCGCATTCGGCATGGCCGCTGCCTGCGACTTCACGCCGTTTGTGAAGAAGCAGAAGCCGTATCCTGACTGCATGTTCCTACCGCCTTCGTCGGCGACGCGGATATTTAAGGAGATGTTTGAGAAAATATACTTTAACTGGTTGTTGGGTGTGGTGCCATGACTGAGGTGGTGACAATTCCCAAGGCCGACTACGAGAAGTTGCTTGCCGAGGTGGCGGCGCTTAGAAAAGAGGTTGAGGAATTAAGTTCCCTGTTGCTACCTGTGAAAATAGTGTTGGAGAAGTTGCCGCATTTGATGGCTGATATCCAAGTCTTTAAGGTGGCCGCGCCGCTGATATCTATGTTGAGCATAATGGACATGGCCGACATAAACGCCATGGGCGCCGCGATGCAAGGCGGCGTCACCTGCACCAGCAAGGCACTGCGGCAGATCGCCGAAAACGGCGCCCCGAAGGTAGGCCTCTTCGGCCTGCTCAACGCCATGCGCGACCCAGAGGTCCAGAAGGCCATGGGCTTGATGCTGGCAATACTGAAATCGATGGGTAGTTGCATGGAGGAGAACCTCAAACAAGTCAGCGAAAAATCCTAGTTTTTCCAACCCTTCTTTCCTGCCGGCACCGCAGTGTGTCATCAAGTGGTTCTACCTTGAACAAGGCGGAGATCCCGCCGGCGTCTGAGAAAGTTTTTAACGGAGGAGGCCGCGTAGGTTATGCCCACGGCTGTGGTGACTGGATCGGGGAGGGGGATTGGGAGGGCGGTTGCGGTTCGTTTCGCGCGTGAGGGCTGGAACGTGTTGTCAACGCGAAGAGGGGGAAGGAGGAGGCGGAGGAGGCGCTTAGGCTTGTGAGGGAGGCCGGCGGAAGCGGCGTGGTGGCGCTCGCCGACGTGGCCACTAGAGAGGGGTGTAGAAACGTGATTAATACGGCTGTTGAACGGTTCGGGGGGTTGGACGTATTGGTTAACAACGCCGGGCTTGGACTCTACTCTCCTTTCCTCGCCGCCGATGATAGACTTATAGAGAAGCAACTTGAGGTGACGTTAAGATCTGTGATTTACTGTTCTCAAGAGGCCGCTAGAGTTATGAAGGAGGGGTCTATAATCAACGTTGCCTCGATTGCGGGCATTAAACCCTTTGCTGGTCTCTCCATATACAGCGCCGCCAAGGCGGCTGTTATAAACCTCACGCAGGCGTTGGCGGTGGAGCTTGCCCCCCGGATAAGAGTGAATGCGGTNGCCCCCGGCGTGGTGAAGACGAAGATGGGCGACAGCCTCCTCAACCTCCTCGGCGTAGAGTGAGGAGGAGTTCGCGAAGCGGTACACCCTTCTTGAGAGAATCGTGACGCCTGAAGACGTGGCTGAGGTCGTTTGGATGTTGGTGAAAATCCCCACCATCACGGGGCAGGTCGTCGTGGTGGACTCGGGGCAGTTGTTGCTAGGGCGGCTTTAGTCCGACATCCAGAGAAGCCCATAACTAGCTTTTTTCACAAGCGCAGACTCCACGTCTCTTTTCAAAAGCTCCACGTTGACGTATATCTTACTCATGGCGTCTGCCCACTCCTCTTGTGTAGACTCTGCCCACTCCCTATACAGCACGGCCGCGGCTAAGGTGCCTATCTGGGTCAGTAGCCTTTTGGCGTGGAGCTCCACGCCGTCTCTCAACGCCGCGGCCGCCTCCTCCCTAGCCTCCTCCAAGGCGGCTACCAGCTTGCGCCTCACCTCATCGTCGCGGATCCTAGAGATCCGGCTGGCCAGCTCCTCAAAGAGAGTCTTTCCCGCCTCTTTTCTATAAAACACCTCCGCCATGTCCAACGCCTGGATGTTGCTGGTGCCTTCCCATATGGCGGTCACCAAGGCGTCTCTATGTAGCTTAGCCATGGGGTACTCCTCTAAGAAGCCGATGCCGCCCATAAGCTCCATGGAGTACCTCGTCACATCTATGGAGACCCAGGCCGCCATGTTCTTAACGATATGCGTAAGGAGTCGGGCGTAGTGATAGGCTTGGCTATATGGCGGCCTCTCCCCCGGCGCCACGTCGCTGAAAGATTTAGCCGCGGCGAGAGTTAAGAGGAGGACGGCTTGGAGTTTGGCCTCCATCTCCACAAGATCCCGTAGATAGAGGGGATGTTCCACAAGTCTTCTGCCGAATGTCTTCCTCTCGTTTCCGTATAGATACGCCTCCCACAGCGTCTTCCTCGCCAGGCCCAACCCTGCGGTGGAGTTGTCGATCCTTGCAATGGTGAGTATCTCAAGGGCGATGTATATCCCGGCCTCGGTAGCGCCTAGGAGGTAGGCCTCCGTGTCTACCAGCTCCACCTCGCCCGTAGGCACGGTGATTGTGCCTAATTTGTCCTTGAGCCTGAGTATCCTCCAGTTGGGCCTCCCCCCGGCGCGGTAGGCNGGCGCNAANAAGGCNGCTACTCCCTTGGCCCCCGGCCGCGGCGGCGCGGGCTTCGCCGTTATGACCGCCGCGTCTGCCAGCCCCACGTTGCTGGTGAAGTACTTAACGCCGCGGAGCCTCCACCGCCTCTCGTCGATTCTCTCGGCAACGGTCTCCAACCCGCCGAGGTCGCTACCGGCCTGGACCTCAGTATAGAAGGTGGCGCCCATCCAGGGCCTCTCAGCCCGTAGGAAGTTGGGGAGGTATAGGGCCTTCGTCTCGTCGTCTCCGTATTTGACGAGGCCGTAGGCCGTCTGCTCGGTGAGGGTGATGGTGCAGAAGAAGCCCGCGTCGGAGATCAGATACCCCGAGACGAAGTGATACATTAAATCACTCTCCCCAGTCAAGGTTTTAGAGACCACGCCGAACTTCAAGAGGTCGTAAAGCGTCTGGAGGTGGCTGGGGGAGACCTGCACGTAGTTTATCTCCTCCCCCCTCACGCTCCACCGCTTGAGGACTGGTACAGCGTAGTGGTCCACGTAGTAGGCCTCCTCCATCATTTTTGTAGAGACGTAGGCCCCCAGTGAGGACAAGTCTTCACCTCCTTGGAATTTAAGAGCGTCTAGAAAAAATTGAAGCGGCTTATCGTTGATGTAATAGTTTTTGCCGTAGCTTAACCACAAGTCTCTAAACACGCAATATACCGGGGCGCATATAATATGTATATCTACAACACTTGGCTATTGATTTTTTCGCTATTAGCGAAATTTAACATATAAGTTTTGTAGATATGACTCTTGTGATTAAGAAATTTGTCTCCGCCTGGGAGGCGGTGTCGGGGATTCCGGACAACGCCGTAGTTGTGATCTCCGGCTTCAACGCGGCCTTGTCGCCGTTTTATCTAATCGATGTATTAATCCAGCGCTACAGAGAAACGGGGCATCCAAAAAACCTGTTTATAATATCTGACGCAATTCCGGCAATACCTGGATTTGGGCTAGACAAGGTGGGGAGGCTCATACTAGAGGAGCCTAACCAAGATTTCATCCGCGGTTTTCTACTGCCGTTCTACGGCTGGGCGCCGGAGTTGCAGAAGGCCGTTATGAAGGACTTTGTGGAGGCCTACACCTGGCCTATAGGCATAGTGACTAGGTGGCTGAGGGCCGCGGCGTTGGGGACGCCGGGCATCTTCAGCAGGGTGGGTCTCGGCACGTTTATTGACCCGCGGCAAGACGGCGGCTTTCTAAACGACTTAGCAAGAGAGAAGAAGACCGCCGTTGTGGAACACGTCGTTTTGGAGGGCCGGGAGTATCTACTCTACAAGGCGCCTAAGCCCAACGTGGCGTTGATAAGGGCAACAACTGCAGACGAGATAGGGAACTTAAGCATGGAGCAAGAGGCCATATACGGATCGGTCCTCTCAATGGTTCAAGCCACTAAGGCCCACCCAGGCGGCCTTGTCGTTGCCCAGGTGTTGAGAGCGGTGACGCTGGGCGAGATACATCCCAAGCACGTAGTCGTGCCTGGCCCCATGGTGGATTACGTAGTAGTCTCTAGACGAGGCACAGAGGTGGAGAAGTACCACTGGCAGACGGCATCCTTTGACTTAAACCCCGTCATCAGCGGAGACGTGCCCTACAGAGTTGCCTACGAGCCTGCGCCTCTGACGGCGGAGAAGGTGGTGGCGAGGCGGGTGGTGCTTGAGCTTGTGAAGCTCGTCGGCGCCCTGGGGCGGCCAGTTATTGTTAACCTAGGCATCGGCATCCCGGCGATGGCCGCAGATGTGATACGCGAAGAGCATCTCGATGACTTTATACACCTCACTGTGGAGTCGGGGCCTTGGGGCGGCTACGCGCTCATGGACGCAGACTTCGGAGCGGCCATGGGACACTACGCAGTCCTCCCCATGCCGGAGCAGTTCGTCCTATACGAAGGCGGCGCCATAGACGCCACCTCGCTCGGCTTCCTCCAGGTGGATAAGGAGGGCAACGTGAACCCCGCCTTCCTCCCCGGCCGGTTGCCGGGGCCCGGCGGCTTCCCGGTAATCGCCATCGGGTCGCCGAGGGTTTACTTCGCCGGCGGCTTCACGGCGGGGAGGAGGAGGATAGAGGTTAAGGACTGTAGATTTGTGATTGCCGAAGACGGCCCCATTGTCAAGTTTGTGGAGAAGGTCTACAAAATCGTGTTCAGTGGGAGATACGCAGTGGAGGAGGAGAAAGAGGTTCTATACGTGACTGAGAGAGCCGTGTTTAGACTGACGTCCAGCGGCGTGGAGCTGGTGGAGACGGCGCCCGGCGTTGACCTAGAGAGAGATGTGTTGGGTAAGATGGAGTTTAGGCCGGCGGTGCGGCGCGTGGAGGAGATGGACAGCAGGATATTCTGCGAAGGCAAGATGGGCCTCCGGGAGGAGGCACTTAAAATAGTCAAGAAATAGTTTTTTAAGAGGCTGTGAGTGGTGCCGTGATTAGGAGAGATAAGCCGTCGGTCCTCGTGGTGAGGGGGCGTGAAGACGTGACGCGTTTTCTCTCACAGACGCCGCTTATCTTCGCCTACAGAGGGCCCCACGGCGACTGGTTCAAAGAGGTGGCGGAGAGACATGCGGAATCCGCCCAGTGGCACGCCTTGCCGCCGGCGGAGTCCAAAACGGCGACGAGGAGAGACCTCATAACCGGCGGCTTCATCAAGCTGAGAGATACCGTTACGGTGGACCAGGCCAGGTGCATATGGTGCGGCCTCTGCGCCGAGTCGTGCCCAGCCTCCGCCTTCGAATACGTGGAGGGCAAGGTGGTTAGGGTGAGATATGAGGCATGTATCGACTGCGGCCTCTGCAACGCTGTGTGCCCCGTAGACGCCGTCAAGATGCCGTCGCTCCCCGACGGCTACCTAGCCGACTTGATAAAGACGGCGCCGGGCCCCCTCAAGTTCATATGCGACTACGCCTTCCAAGACGGAGACGAGGAGGGCGTCAGGACGAAATGCGTAGCGGCCATACCGAGGCAGTACCTCTACATAGCCGCCGCCAGACACGGGGAGGCCAGGGCGCACTGCTCCCGCGGCGAGGCGTGTCCGCTGTGGCCCGCCGCCGAGAGGTGGGGGAGGGGGTTGCAACGCGACGGGAGAGACTTCGTGGTTAAGGCCGAAAGGGCCTCCCTCCAGCCGGGCGATAGGTGGCAGACGCGGATGCTCGCCGCCGCGGTGGGGATGTCGGTGGGGGTGGTGAAGGTGGCGGAGGGCTGCACGCTCTGCGGCGCCTGCGTCAACGTATGCCCCACAGACGCCCTCTCCATAAGAGGCAACGAGCTCAAGCTCGTCCCTGCGCTCTGCGTAGCCTGCGGCATATGCGCCGAGAAGTGCCCCGAGAAAGTGATAACGGTAGACGCCGCGGCGGACCCCAAGCCCTACGAGGCCAGGGCGGTCTTCCGCGACCAGCCGGCGCGGTGCCACACCTGCGGAAAGGAACTGCCCTACACGGAGACCATGGCGCGGAAGCTGGCGCAGAGGCTGAAAGACGCCGGCCTCCCCCACGACCACGTCTACCTCTGCGAGGAGTGCCGCCTCAAGTCCTCCCTCGCCTAGCCCTCACCGCGTGTTTATCACCCTCGACGTACACGTCGACGACGAAGTAGTTGAAAAGCGGCAGGACGACCCTCAGCACCGCCACGCAACCCTCATCCGGAGTCTTGATCACCACCTCCTTTGGCTGCTTCTCACTTATGTAGGCAATGGCTTTCATCGACCCCTCCGGACACCCGGGGACCTCCAACATGTCCACACGTCTAAGATCCTCCATATTTATATGAATTAGCGGAAAACCTCGCCCCTCAGGTAGGGAGGAGGTCAGAAAAATGAGACGCGACGCAATTCTTAAAAACATGTAAATACAAGTCTCCCATGCCGCTGGTAAGTGAGGCGGCGGGGCTTGTGGCGGCTTGGCTCGTATCCACCTTAGCCATTTGGCTGGCTTTGAAGATTTTCCCCGGAAAGCAGAAGAGGGAAAGTTTAACCGGGGCCGCCGTCACGGCGCTAGCCGGGGGGTTGATCTACTGGATCTTCCACAGTGTTATTAGGATTCCGCTGATCAGCGGGGTGGTGGCCTTCTTCGTGTGGCTCTACGCCCTCCGGAAGCTACAAGGCGTCAGCTGGCTAGGCGCGCTGGGGCTAGCCATCTTGATATGGATAATCAACGGAATACTAAGCCTCTTCTTGCCCACCTTGAAGCTCTAGGTTTTTGCAATGCGCCGTTTTCCCCAGGGGTGCGGCGTCTTGTGCAGGCTGGCGGCTGTGCTGGCAGAGGCCTTCGCGGCGGCGCAGGGCAACTCCCTCTCTCTGTACCCCAGCGAGGTGGCTAAGAAGGCGCAGGTCTCGCAACAGGTAGTGGGCGAGGTCTTCAGAGCCTTAGCGGAGAGGGGCTACATGCAATGCGTCAAGACGGACAGACGGATGAGGTGCGTGGTGACGCGGGGATCCCCGCTCTGGTCTGCTGAACACGAAAAGATATACAGCATATTAGAGACCCTATAACATAAATATTTCTTCACACAGCTTCACATGGAAACCCGAAACATGGAGATATCGGCGTTAGAAACGCTTAGAGACGGCTTCCTCTTCCTCCTCGTCGCCGTTATTGTGGGCATCGTAGCCGTATTGGCGGGGCTCATCTTTATTATAGCCGCCTTTGGCTTCATGGCCGCGGCTCCGCACGGACCCTCGGCGTTTGCCGGAGTTATCGGCGCAGTGGCCACCCTGCTTATCCTGTTGCTGGTTGCCGTTGGCATTGCGCTCTACGCAATCTTCGGAAAGATCCGCCCCGGCATGCGTCAGCTTTCAGAGATAGACGACGGGTTCCGCATAAGCTACACAGGCACCACGCTAATACTCGTGGGGCTTGTCATAATGGTGCTGGGGCTCATAGTTGTAGTCGCGGTGTTCGCCGCGGCAGGCTCCTCGCCTGAGACCATGAGGGGCGCCGTAATAGGCGGCCTCACCCTTTTTGGGGTGCTCGTCATCGGTGCCATAATCGCCTTGATAGGCAACATACTGACCTTCGTGGTGGGCGCCTTCAAGCTACAAAGCAGATATCAAAACTCCTTATACATGGCGGCGGGCATCCTCTTTGTCATAGGCATCGCCTTTTTACTCGTCGGCTTCTCCGGCATACTCACCCTCGTGGGCTACGTCCTAATGTACATCGCGCTAGGCGACACGATAAACAAGCTGAGCACGGCGGCCCCAACCCCTGCACAGGCCTAGAGCTCGTCGACGCTCAGCACCAAAACCAGCAACCACGCCTTTCTCCCCGGCCCCGCCCTCAACAAACCGCGCCAATCCGCCGCACTACCACCACATCCATGCATCAAACCAGCCACCACTCTACCCCCGGAGTCTGACCACCTCCTCCGTGTAGACCATCAACCCCCGTCGAGGTTCTGAACCCACTCCTAAGCGCCTCGACCCTTCTCCTTAGCTTTTCCCGGCGAAACTGTATCTCCATCCCAAGTCCCTTGCCTTCTCCTCGGCCCGCCTTCGCGCCCGTGTAGACACCGCAACGCAACCACCTACATGCATTCGCTGCTTCATCGAGCCGCAATTGTTATATGGCTTAAACCCCCCGTCGTCGTGGATTCGGAGAGGCTGTCAAGAGCCTTGAGAGATCTTGAACGTTCAGTAAACTTTATAGAGCAGATCTTGAACCGTCCACTTGACGAGTTTTTAAACGACGACGAAGCCGTATACGCCTTGAGATACGCAGTGATCGAGGCCGTGGAGGCCGCCGTCCAGATCGGCTTAATTCTCCTCCGGGAGACGGGAGCCCGCCCCGCCAGCTACGGCGAGGTATTCCAAATGCTCGGCGAAAGGGGAATCATCCCGCGGGACCTCGCGGCGGCCATACGGAAGTTCGCGGGTCTTAGGAACCTGCTCGTGCACCGCTACTGGGAGGTCGACGACGCCAGGCTGTACAGAGAGCTGAAAGAGGAGGGCCTCAAGACGTTGAGGCGCTTTATGCGGCATGTCCATTAAGTGGTTTGAACTAGGGCCCAAGGAGTGGGAGAAAACCGCAAAGAAGCTGGCCGAGGCGCTGAGGAGAGAAGAAAGAGTGGCGCTGGCCTTTCTCTTCGGCAGTTTTCTAGAGGGAGTCTTCAGAGACGTAGACGTCGCGGTATATCTCTCCGGCGAGGTGGACCTCCTCGACGCCGCGGCATACGCCGAGGAGCTATCCAGCTTCCTCACCGCTCTCGTAGGCCTCCCCGTGGACGTAGTAGTGCTAAACTTCGCCCCAACTTGGCTCCGGAAGAGGGCCTTCACCGGCAGAGAGCTGGTGGTCAAAGACGAGGCGCTCTACGCCGCCCTGTGGGCCAACACGCTAGACGAAGAGCTCGGCCTCACAGCCCTCTCCAGGTAAAAGATATATGTATCCACCCGCATCACCAAGTGTACGACTACTTGCTACAACTCCTCGTCCACCTGGTGTCGCTTCTGCCCCTCGCAAAGGAAAAGCCCTACGAGGCCTTCCGCGAGGGGGGACTGGTCGTGATATGCATATACGGCCTCTCCAAAGACCTGGAAGTGGAGGCCGTCGACGTCGGCGGGTACTACCTCGCCCTCGACTCNGTAGAGAGGGTAGGCCCCGCGGAGCTAAGGGAAGGCAGGATACTGATCCCCAAAAAGACGCAGGCCGCCCTGCTCTTAAAAGGCGCTGAGTGGGCCGACGAGGTGAGACTACACACAAACAGAGGCACCCACACGCTGAGGATACAGAAACATGGCCGTTGCCCACTTCTCTCGGAGGCCGAGAAAAACTTATAAACAGAAGATTATTAACACCACGGCGCAGCGGGGTAGGCCAGCCTGGTAGGCCGCGGGGCTCATAACCCCGAGGTCCCCGGTTCAAATCCGGGCCCCGCTATATCAGTTTTATGGTCGGTCATTGGAAAAATGGGGGTTTCTTTCGATAATTCTTCTTACAATTTCCCTCTCCCTTGGCGTGCCGCTTCTCATCTTTTCCATTAGGAACCGCATGGCGGCTTCTCTTAGTTGTTTGTTCTTCTTTATGTCGCCGAGCCCGACGTATATCATGTATTTCCTGTTCCACTTAACCACGTTCGGCCGCATTCCCAACGTCTCTAACGCGTTGGCCGCGGCTACTGCCCCCTCTGCGGTGTTGGCGTAGTAGGCGGCTATCAGCGTGCCGCCGTTGCCGCTTACCAGCGAAAACTTCATCGACGCCAAGACTCGATCCGGATCCTCCGAGCGGGGGTTTTTCACAGCCTCTCTGAGGATGTCTACAGACCTCTTCCTTGCGACCGCCTCTTTTATGTAGTTCCACTTGTGGCATTTCAACAGATCCAGCAACATGCCGTAGGGGCCGGCCGCCTCCGCCAAACGCATAAAGACGTCATGGCCCTTCGCGACGACCGCCTCGTAATCGCCAGTTGCCCTTCCTATTTTCCACGGCTCCTTGGCCGCAACTGCGATCTCGAACCGCCCAATTCTGCCCCACCGCGCCTTTCCATCTCCTAACCACATCGTCAGCAGAGGCGCCAATTCGCCTTGCCGGAGGCACGTAAGAACCATGCTTATCGCCTCCTCCTTTCGCCACTGTTGCCGCCAGCTCCTGGCAACCATGCTCAGCGTGACGCTGACGCCTTGACGCGTCAGGTTTACAGAAGCTGGAAACATGTAGATTTCTCCGGGCCGCGCCGCGGCCCAGGCGAACACCTGCCAGGGCTGCGTGGTCGCCATGAACGGCCGGCCCCTCTCATTCCCCTCGTCGCTCGCCCGCCACCCCATTTGTATCATTTCAAGCCTCTGGCGCGGCAGCTTGAGGACATCGGGGAACCGTGCCGAGGCCGATACGCGGCGTATCGGCACCCTCATGACGTTCTTTGTAGCATACATCCACGTCCCGTCCGGTGCGAGCAATTTGCCGCCCTCCAGCCTGTAGTTGCCCTCGGCGACGGCCTTATACAGCGCCGCCAGCTTCTCGCTGGCCTGCCTCTGCGCCTCCGTTAGCAACGTCTTCACCGCGTCTCGGAAGTTTAGAAGCGTCCTCCTCTCCTCCTCTGTGAGCTGAAAGGTCTCGGCGATCTCCTGCGCCGCATATTCGACGTACAACCTCCACGCCGAGAAGACAAAGTCCACAGGCCCCCGCAGAACGCCGCGGGTGGAGACCTGCTCAAGCACCTCCCCAGGCGTCGGCTTCTTGACGCTAAGCGCGAGCTCTAGACGCTGTATAATCTTAGACCCCATGACGCGTTAAACGCCGCGGCGCATGTCGAACTGCGAGTCTCTCCATGTCCTCTTCTCTCTGCTTGGCTATATAAGTTTTTCCATACAGGCAAAGACCGGAACTTACAGATTTACAGGTATAATTGGACCTGTAAACAAATGCTGTAGACACGATTCGTCCGCGTTTCGAACCTTTACCTATTTCCTCGCAGTAGCAAATGTGCTTGTGGGCAAGAATCTGTTAAAAGACGGGGAAGCGTGGCGGCTGACTCCTTAGGCTCTGACTGGGCGTAGGGCACGGCTAGGCCGGAGGTCCGCCCGGGCCCCTGGGCCTGCGGGCCGGGCCTCACGGCGTACAGCGTGCGGTGTTGCGCGATAGCTTTAGGCAGAAGCGGCGTCGAGTTGGAGGCCGGCAGGACGGCGCCGTTATGCGCCGGGGACGGCTGTAGCGCTGAAATGTCAGCTGGTACGTATGCGACGGCTGGGAGCGAGTAGGTGAAGCCGCTTGCCCGCACCCTAACCGGCAGGTGTAGCCCGTGGCGGTTATGTTGACGAGCCTGAACCTCTAGACGCCCATGGCCGCGTCGGATGTGTAGGCCAGCGTCAGTCCGTCCCATGAGAGGGCTATGGAGCGCGTCACCGGCGCGTCCTGCTCCGCGGCGATCTTCCCGCCTCGGATTATGTACAGCCTCTCCGCGGTGGCGGTAGCTATCGTCCTCCCGACGCCGGAGACCGCCACTGCAATTACGGGCAGGGGGAGCTTGACGAGGGGCGACGTATTGTTGTACAGCGTGTCGTATACGGCGTATACGAAGGCGCGGCAGTCCTGCGAAGCCGCGGCTGGCGGCTTCAGCATAGGCGCAAGGCCGCCTCTGTACTTAACGCCGAACTTAGTCGAGTTGACTATGAGGTAAGGCGCATCGGTCTTGACGGCCGTAATCGAGTTGCCATACCTGTCCACATATGCCGTGAAGCCACTAGCCGGGTCGCCGGTGCCCACCAGAAGCGTCCCGTTGACCGTGTACGCCAGCGCGAAGACGGGGCTGTTGTACTTCTGCCTGCTGGCCACCTTTCCGTCTTTAAGCACGTAGAGAGAGCCGTCTATGCCGCCGAAGGTTGTCTCCACGCAGTTCGTGGCGAGGGCCGTGGCGTTGACGCCGACCACGGCGCTCCAGAGAGGTCTGCCGTCCGGCGTGTAGAGCGTGACGGCTGTTTCCAGAAACGCCGTTCCGTTGTACAGAGCAGATGCCACAGCTAGGCAGGAGCCCATGGCGTCGGAGGCGATGAGCTGGCCCGGCACAGACCACAGTCTCTGGCCGAACGCGTCGACCGCCCCGGCCTGCCCGCCGGAGGCGAAGTAGAACACGTCGCCGCTCTCAGTGGGCAGAACAGCCGCAAGCGCCACCGCCGCGGCCAAGAACGCCAGCACTACCGTTCTGGGCATGACGCCATGCAGAGAACCAACCACAAAGAACCGACGGCTCTTTCACCTGCCGCCGGCAGGGATTACCCAACAGGGATAGTTATCCCTGTGGATTTATACCTGTAAGCGTAGGGTTCACAAAAAGAGGGCGCCCAACGCAACCCCGCTATCACGCCGTTCTCTCATTTGCACAGGCTTTATAAAACGTTAATCAGCTCCTTTTTCTTATTGCAGGTACATCTCTAGTAGCCACTCCAAAATTGCAAGAACGCTCTCTCCGTGGTGGCGTGATTTTTCAGAGCGTTCAGGAAGCGCTCGGGGGCGTGCCTCTCGTCATACGACCAGCAGTGGTAGAAGTTGAAAAGCTTGCGGTAGCCGCTCCTCTTGTTGCTGAGCGGCAACACGAAAACTGTGTACAGCTCTACCTTGTCTGTCCTAAGTTGCTAGGTCTTCAACCGACTCCACATACACCACGTAAACTTTAGCGCACTCTATCGACTCCTTTTTCCACTCGGGAAACACCCCGCCGCAGTACTCGTAAAGCTCAGGGCCTCCGCCTTCACATGGGGGGTTGCCGCGACTTAGGCGATTGCCTTCACCGCGGCGGCGAGCCGCAGAGCGGCGGCAAGTCGGTTATATATTTAAATACGGTGTTGAGAATTACCATGGGATTTGCGAAACATCCGCTTGACGTATTGAGGGAGAAGAAGTTCGACTCTCTTGAAGTCGCCGACGCTTTGCGTCTTGCCATCATTGCGGAGCTCGACGCGATAAGTCTCTACCTCCAACTCGCCAAATATGTCGATGACGAGCGGGTGAGGAAGGTGTTTGAGGACGTGGCTAGAGAGGAGAAGGCGCACTTCGGCGAGTTTCTCGCCGTGCTGAAGACGTACGATCCCGGCCTGGCGGCCGAGCTGAAGGCGGGAGCTGAGGAGGTCAGGAAGAAGACCGGCTTGGAGGCCGTCGACCCTCCCGCCGCGGGGGGCGGCTGGATTGAGGAGGTGACGGCTACGGCAAGGGAGGCCGCGTCGTCGGCGAGGAGGTTTAGGAAGCACCTCGCAGTGTATCAAGCCGGGCCGGGCACGGCGGCGGTGGCCGTCGGCGGGGCCGTCGTGCCTATTAGGGAGCTGAGCGTTAAGTTTTCTATTCCGTATAGGCAGGTTGAGGAGGTTTTGAGAAGCGGCGGCAAGCCTTATTTTGCGGAGGTTGCGGCCGCCGCGGCCAAGCTGGCGGCTATGGAGGACTCAGCCGTCGCGGAGGTTCTGCTCAACGGCGGGAAGATGTTGAAGGCGTCTAGCTGGGACGTGCCGGGGTCTGCTGTGGCTGAGGTGGCCAAGGCCGTGGCGGAGCTCTACCGCGCCTATGCGCCGGAGCCGTATGTGCTGTTTGTGAGCCCCGGCAGATATGCGAAGCTTGTTGCAGTTGAGGAGAGGACTGGCGTGATGGAGCTGACGCGGGTGAGGTCACTTGTGAAGGACGTGGTCGTCGTGCCGCAACTGCCCGAGGACGCGGCTCTGGTCATGTCCACAAGCCCCGCTGTGGTGGACTTGGCGGTGGGCGTTGACGTGGAGGCGACGTATTTAGGCCCCGATGAGGCTGGGCACAACTTCCTGCTCCGCGAGACCTTCGCCGTGAGGCTGAAGAACCCCGAAGGCGTCGTTGTCCTCAGACAATAACCCGCGTTTTTCCGCCAACGGCGACGCAACATATCCACCGCGCTCAGTAGCGTCTCCAGAGACCGGAGAGGGGCCGGGCGGCGTTCCGCGTAGGAGAGGGCGCTTCGATCAACTTTGTAGGTATGTAGTAGCTACATACGTTGTTTATAGACAGACCGGCCGAGAGGCCGGAGGGGCTTTTCGAGAGGTGAGAGGAGCTAGAGCAGGTGACCGGCGCCGCGACCTAAGGCGGCCTAAGAAGCGCATCTGGGCCGCTTGAGGAGTCTCCCGAGGTTTGGTTGAGGCGAGGTGCTCAGCTTCAGAGACGCACGCCATTAGTGGGATAAAGTGATTTGGCCGCGGCGCTGGACAAAGGCGGGGGGTTGCGGAGCTGGGGCTACTGCGCCAGCTTGTCTTTGGACTCCTCCACAGCCTTCTGGATCTCCCCGGCCAGCCGCAATTGCTTCTCCGTGACCTTGTTGCCGGGGTCGTGGGCGGTAAGCCTTAGGGCTAGGTTTACGTAGAGTAGCTGGATGGTGGTTCAGCCGCTCAGTTGCCTCGGCCACCCGCCGGAGGAACTCGATAGCGTCTAAGTATTTTTTGAACCCTAAACATTATTTTCGCCTTATTTCGAACCCCGTCATGGCATTCATTATGTGTATGTGTTCTGGGTCTCGTGGTATTTAGTTCTCTAGGTCGCCGAAACGGAGAAACCCAGAGTTGGCACAATGGCCACGCCGGCGTGAAATCAATTGCGGCGACGGTAGTTCAAGGGGCTTTTTGGCCTTGTGCCAATTGTATAGTTCGGTATGTACAACGAAAAATATTTTATAAATTATTAAGTTGCTCTTGTGAAGCTTGTTAAAGTCTTTAAAGGCGTCTGCCCCAAGTGTGGTAGTCCCCTCACCGTTGAGGAGGTGCCTGGGGTGAAGGAGGTGAGGTGTCCACATTGCAACCTCTCTATTGACCCTAGCGGCTTTACCATTGATCTAGTGGTTCGCCTTGGCGACTGCGAGATTAGGGACTGGGAGCGGTTTGGCCAGCTCTCCTCTACAAACCAAGAGAGGGTTCTACAGGCGTTGGAATCGGGCTTGGCGCCTCGTGAGATATATCCCCTGTTGCTGAAGCTTAAGGAGGTGGGTGCCTTGATATGTACCTAGAGTTTCCCTCTGTCTGGAGGTATTTCCGGGACTACGTCGAGGCGTCGGGTGGGATATTTGAGCTGAAGAAGGCGCTTGACTGGAGCGTGTGGTACGCGGCGAAGTGGTGGCTGGAGATCCACAGGGCTGGGGCCGTGAATCTGAAGAAGCCGTTTGTCAAGGCTTTGTATCTGTCGTTGCGGGCGATGAGGGTAATCGACGAGGACGGGAAGGTTGTTAAGGAGGTGAAGAAGCCGGAGTTGCCCAAAGGTCTCTACGCTAGGGAATGGGTGGAGATGCATCAACAGTTTGATGAGCTGGGGTCCGTGAAAGTGGCTAGGGATGAGGTGGATAGGAACTCTCTTGATCTTCTCTTCAGCGACATACAGGCCATGGGGTGGCACAGGGTTGTGGTAAGTGACTTCTTAAAGGCCTGCGGCGAGTCCGAGGGACACGCCGTGTTGGAGCCGTTCTCGAGAGAGGGTCACCTGGCACAGCTCTACCTAGAAGGCTACAAACCGGCGGCTTACTTAGGCTACGACCCCAACCCCTCTTTAGTTGAGGTTGCTGAACAAGTCGTGCCAAACGCAACCTTTACCGCGGTCTCTTCTGCGTGCCAGATTTCGGGCCAGTTCGACGTGGTGTTGTTGGTGGAGAAGCTTCAATGGATGGCGGACCCCCTCCGTGAGCTGGAGTGCATAGGCAAGTTGCTGAAGCCCGGGGGGAAGCTCTACGTGGCGCAGCCAACCGCCGACTCCACGCCGGGGTACCTTGCGATACTCACCGCGGTGGGCGCCCAGCATGTCTACACGTGGACCGAGGTCGAGCAACTCATCGGCATAAGGTTCGCGCTGGAAAAACGCCTAGTCAAAACTATGCCTTTCTACGGCGCCATTTTCGCAAAGCCGCACCCCAGGCCGGCCAGGGAGACTTTTAGGTAGCGTCGTTCCCGTACAGGCTTCTGTTGTAGGGCAGNCGCGGCACCAGGGCCATTGCCACGGCCGCGAGGTTGAGGTCCAGCCGCGTCACGCGTCTCTTGGTCAAGAAGCCGATTATGCCTTCGCGGTAGCCGACGGCGCCCCGCCTGAAGTGCCGCTCTGCGAGGACTCCCAGCTCCACGCCGCGGAGCACCTCCCCGAGGAAGACCGCGGGGATTTGAAAGGCGGGTCCGAAGCCGAGCGTCACTTCGCCGGTTCTGTCGGCCACGGCGGCCACTGTTATGTCTAGGTGTCTTCCGGCTACGGCCACGACGCCTGCCTCTATCCCCACGCCGTGTTCGGCCTCAGCCACGGCCTGCAGGGCCGCCTCTGCCCTCTTCACGGCNCCCTCTACAACTGNNTNNAGNCCTAANGGCTGGGGAGGCAGAGCCGCCGGCTTAGCNGCCGCGACGACAGACGCCGGGATGCCGAATAACATATACGCCTTCTCCACCGCCCTNAGCTTGTTGGGGTTCCGGGAGGCCACGGCGACGATCACGCCCNTCTANAAACTCCACTTTAAAAATCGTCGCTGCGGAACTCTAGACAGACAAACCCCATCTCTTCGGCCTCCTCCACCGACACCTCTCTAGGCTCCTCCACGGCCTCCGCCGCGTCTGGGCCGTAGGAGAGGGTAGCCACGACACGGCTGGGGGCGAGACCCGCTATCTCCACCACTTCTCTCACGGTGTAGAACNTGGCCTTTGTGTAGATGGGNTGGCCCCGCGCCGCCGCCTCTCTATAGCGCCTCCCCCAAGGCGACTCCCTGGGCACTATGCACGCCGCCACCCTCTCCGCCACGCGCATCGCTTCTCTCAACACCGCGGCTGGGTCCTGGACGAAGCAGAGGGTGACCACCAGCAACGCGCAGGGAAACGCCCGGCTTCTCAGGGGAAGCATCTCCCCCACACCCTCCACTAGATCTAACTCACGCGGCGCAAGTCTCAACATCTCTCTCGCGGGGTCTACCCCCGCCCTCAGCCCCAGAGGCGCGGCGAACCTGCCGGTGCCCACCCCCACCTCCACGCCGCCTCTGCAACCGAGCCTAGCGGCGGCGAGGAGCTCCGACTTGTAGAGAGAGGGGTGCTTCACGTACCAGGCGTCGTAGTCCAAGGCCCTGGCTTTGAAAACCTCCACGGATAAATGCCGGCCTCTCCTTATATAGCTACCTCCTCCCGGCGGACCTATCGCTTAGAGCCCGCCTCACCTCCTCCGGCGTTGCGTTGCAACCGTTTTTCCTCAGCCAGTCAGTCAGCAGTCTGAGGAATAATTCTGCGTTGTGTCTGCCGAGGGTTTTCTCCAGTACTTCGTATGCCAGCCAAGGCTCCTTCACGAGAAAATAGTCAAAAGGCCTGCCGAAAGTTGCCAAGACGCGGTAATGGATAAGCGTACGCATGGCGAAAAACGCCGAGTCACCGTAAAACTTCGCCAGAAGCTCCTTTGTAATGCACATACTACTCCCAAGGCCCTCTGGTATATACTACCCTTCTCTTTTCCGTGTCCACGTGGAATTTAAACTGGAGGGGTTGCGCCGTCTCTGGCGTATACGCCGTGAGTGTGTCTTTGTCAAATATGAAGACGTAATCCACCAGCGAGCCCGCTTTACTAGCTATATCTCTCCAGACGTCGTGGGAGTTAAACACAAGTACCGTGGTTACTGGGTGGTTTATAACTGACTGATACACCCTGGCGGCCTCTATTAGGAGGTCGGCGCCTGCCGTCACGGCCACTTGCTCATACTGATCTGCAAAATGCACGTCGTATCTCTCCCGGTTTATCATCGAGGCGCTGGCGTACCACCAGGCCAAAGACTTGTGTTCAGCCACTGGGTGGTAGAACCAGCGGATCCCCGGCCTCTGCCACTTAACGCCTAACGCCTCGGCAAACTTCACAAATGTCGGCACCACCTTGTGGTGGTGGTACAACACCTTCTGCCCCCTCCGCGCCAGCTCAGCCGCGGTCAGCACCATAAGTTTGCTGGCGAGTCCATCAACCGGCCCCACGACGGCCACGAGGCTACCCCTCAAGACCCCGCCTCCAAGCGCATCGTCGATCTCCGGCGAGCCTGTGGTGAGCCGGTCTCCGGGGGGTTGCCTGGCGTCCTCCCGCGGCTCTATGACCACAGGTCCTTCTTCTGCGACGACATAGGGGAGAGACGCGTATCTCACAAACCGGCCTCTGGCCTTCAAAACTTTTACATATCTAATCGAGACGCCGCCTTCAAGCAACCTATGGTCCACTTCCAGTATTACATCTGCCAAGTAGTCCGCTGGCGAAATGTCGGTGCCTTCCCTGATGAGGATTACGGGGATGTTTCGAGATATGCCGTGGTAGAAAACCGCGTGTACAAGCTCCCGCTCGTCTCCAAGATTCAACGCGCTCAGCCCGTCTACGACAACCGCGTCGGGGTTGAGCTGAAGCGTTGTATCCACGACGTACTCCACGGCGGCTTTATCTCTCACGGTGACTAGGTCAAACACGTGCCTAGGCGGCTTGAGGCCGACGGAGCTTAAATACTT
>JGI26465J51735_1000103_pt1 | contig 31658 bp, 33 predicted proteins | sample PerSpoBPS_BMetaG_FD_51735 | JGI IMG/M metagenome (IMG submission 51735) | reverse complement strand
ACATCGTCTCCGATCCTGATATGAGGATGGCCGTGATATCGGCAGTCCTTTCAGAGGTGGCGACGAAACAGGACGTCAGGGACGTTCGTCAGGAGATGAATCAATTGAGGACGGAGATGAGCCAGTTGAGGCAGGAGACGAATCAGTTGAGGGCTGAGATGGATGCACGGTTCGATGGGCTAAGGCGAGAGATGGACGCGCGATTCAATGAGGTGAGGCGAGAGATGAACCAGCTGAGGCAAGAGATGAATCAATTGAGGCGAGAGATCAACGACCTGAGGAGGGAGATGAGGAGCCTCATCAGGTGGACCATCACAGCAATACTCGTCGTCTGGGGATCTACGGTACTTCCGGTGATGATGAGGCTAGCCGGAATAATCTGATCGAGAGGACATGGATGCGGCCGCCGGGATTTGAACCCGGGATCTGCGGGCCGGAGCCCCGCCGTCCTAGTCCAGGCTAGACGACGGCCGCTCCCTCAAGCGATTCCGGTTGCGTGCATTTATCGGTAACGGGACTTCGGCCAACCGTTTCAGCCAGCAGGGGAATTTAATCTGATGGAGGTGACGATGGGGGACGATGCTGAGGTCCCTGCTCTTCGTTCCGGCGAACGTGGAGCGGTTCGTCAGGAAGGCTCCGGAGACAGGTGCGGACGCGGTGGTCCTCGACCTGGAGGACTCGGTGCCGGAAAGCGCGAAGACGGATGCGAGGGCCAAGCTCGGATGGGCAGCGGAGGAGATCAGGTCGAGGTCAGGGCAGCTGCTGGCGGTGAGGGTGAACTCGATCGGGACACCTCACTTCCGCGAGGACTTGAGGGCCGCTGCTGAAGCGGGCATAGAGGTGGTGGTCCTGCCGAAGTGCGACGGTCCTGAAGACGTCTTTCGGATGAGGGAGGTGGCGTCGGAGGTCGGTGCGACCTTCAAGGTCATCGCGCTGATCGAGTCGCCCCGCGGCGTCCTCGCCGCCCAAAACATAGCCTCAGAGGAGGGCGTGATCGGGCTAGCCTTCGGGAAGTTCGACTTCGCGCTCTCGATGGGTGCGCTCCCTTCCTCCAACCTGAACGTCCTAGTCCCCAGGTCCCTCGTAGCGATCGCTGCCAAGGCTCACGGGCTGGTCGCCGTGGACACGCCCTATGCGGCGCTCAACGATCTGGAGGGTCTCAGGGCCGAGGCTTTGGAGGCTAAGGCGCTCGGCTACGACGGCAAGTTCGCAGTCCATCCGTCACAGGTCCCCGTGATCAACGAGGTCTTCTCACCTTCAGAGGAGGACGTGAGGTGGGCTGAGATGGTGGTCGAGGTCCTTGACCAAGCGAGGAAGACCGGCAGGGCATCGGCTGAACTTCAGGGCACTATGGTCGACGAGGTCCACTACCGGATAGCCAAGAGGGTTTTTGAGATGCGATCAGCTCACTCCCGTTCAGAGAGCGTGAAGTAAACTCGCTTGTTACGCCTGCCCTTGCTCTCGAAGCCCACGACCTCGATCTTTCCTACCTCTGCGGTGTTCCTCACGTGCGGACCCCCATCAGCTTGGAGGTCTATCCCCTCGATCTCCACCACCCTCCAGACCTCGATCTCGGGAGGCAAACGGTCGGCGAGCTTCGTGATGCCCGGTATCTTCAGGGCCTCATCTCTCGGCATCCAGGCTATCCTGACGGGCCTTCCCTCTGCCAGCAGCGAGTTGGTGCGTTCGACGAGCCTCCTGATCAGGTCCCTGTCCAGCGCCTCGAGCGAGAAGTCGACGCGTGAAACGTCCGGCTTCACCTGGTTGCCGGTGACCAGCGCTCCTGCCTCCTTTGAGACGACGGCGGAGAGCGCGTGGAGTGCCGTGTGCATCCTCATGATCCTGTAACGCCTCTCCCAGTCCAGCGTCCCCCTGACCACCTCTCCGACCTCGGGCAGGTCGCCCTCAACGACGTGCAGGACCCCGTCCTCGACGAACCTGGCCTCGACGACCTTCGAGACCCCCTTGGAGTGAACGATCGAGCCGGTGTCGCTTACAAGGCCTCCGCCCGTCGGGTGGAAGGCGGTCGCTCCGAGGATGACTCCGTTCTCCCTGACGTCCACCACCTCGGCCTCGAACTCGCGCAGGTACGAGTCGTCCAAGTACAGGAGCTCTGTCCTTCCGTGCCTCAACCGTTTCAGCGACGGAGCGGCTGCAGATATCCGTTGCTCCGAGAAGTGCGGCGCCCGGCAATCCCTGCATGGCCTCAGCTGAATACCGGACCCATCCGTGGCTCTGGGGCTGACGTAAACGATAAAGTTCGACCTATCCACCGCTGGACGAGCGTCATGACTGGAATTGCGAAGGGCGTCCTGGCCTACTTCAGCTCAGCGATTGCCATAGGCAGCCTCCTCTCAACTCCAACCTCATACCCGTTCGGCGACCTCCAGCAGGCGATAGTTGCGGAGCTGTACAGGGCTCTGACCTTCTACATCGCGCCGATCTCGAGCGCCCTCGGAGACGGGTTCACCGTCACGCGTTTAGGCTTCACGCTCTCGACATCGCACGGCATCTACCCGCTCGTGGGGCTACTGGTGGCCGGCCTCCTATCAGGCCTTTGCGCCGGTCGCTCGGGCAACGTCCTCGCTCCCCTCCTCGGGTCTTCCCTCGTCTTCGGCCTCTGGCAGCTTCTCGGTTTCTACCTCCTCCCCCAGCTTTTCGGGCAGTTCGAGTGGATCGGCGTCCTGAACAAGTTCAATGAGTTCCTGTTGGTCTCGAAGCCGCTGGAGCTCGTAGCCCTCTTCTCGGTCCCCCTGATCGGTGCAATACCGGCAGGTATGCTCGTTGAGCCCTCCGCTGAGAGGCCTCAGCCGATGTTCTACAGAGGTGCACGTCGATAGAAGACGGGCTTCATCTCCTGCAAAATCGGTATCTCCCTCAACTTCTCCTCTTCAAGGAGGTCCCAGTAGATGCCGTCGGGCTTAGGGTTCGGAGGGCACCTGATTGACCGTTCGTTGGTGAAGATCGCATCGACAGGGACGTCGAAGGGCTCCCTCGGCAGCTCGTCTACCAGCTGGAGCTCGTGGACGGTGGTGAAGACGGGCGTGGATTTGTCGACCCTCCCGAAGGCCCTCAGGATGCCGTACTCGAGCTCGGCGTACCCCTCGCCCTTCCCCACCCTCCACCCTGACTCCGTGACTGCAACCGATCCGATCACGATCAGTTCTATCTTTGGGAGATCACGGGGGTGGACCAATCTGCCGAACCTGAAGGCGCCCGAGATGGTGGAGGCCTCTATCAGGTACCTCCTCGGGATCTTCGCCGGGTCCAGCAGGAGGAAGCCGTTCCTGATCCGAGGCGTCGGCATGACCAGCACCTTCCCGTCGGTGAGGGCCCTCAGCCTCACGGGTCTCTGGGGCGAGTCGGGATTGACCTTCACGACCTTGGCATCAACGTATTCAGGGGAAGAGCAGAGGCGCGACGCGGCCTCTTCAGCACCCTCGAAGTTCGGTATCCTCCCTCTGACCGGAAGCGGGAACCTGGCGACGCCCCTCTCCTCGAGGAGCCTCCAGACCCTTTCCCTCACCTCGGCCTTGACCGCCTTCGGATCGGAGTTCCCTGTCATACCTCGCCTCACCGAAGGGCCTGGCTCAGGTATTTCTTGTCAACGCAACGCGGTGGGATGGGCTGGTCTTGGAGGTTTGGGCCTCGATCGACCTGCTCGAGGGTAACGTCGTCAGGCTCATCAGGGGCGAGATGGGGAACGCAATAGTTTACTCGACGAAGCCACTGCACGTCGTCCGGAAGCTGACGTCCTACGAGTTCGACGGCTTCCACATCGTTGACCTTGACAGGGCGCTTGGCAGGGGCAGCAACTTCGAGCTAATCAAAAGCATCCTCCCAGAGCTGAGGGGTTTCAAGGTCCAGCTGGGCGGCGGGATGAGGGACAGGGAGTCGATAACGAGCGCGCTGGCACTGGACGTCGACAGGGTAGTGCTCGGGACCGTNNTNGTGAGGTCGCCTTCTCTGGTGAGGGAGCTGGTGGAGGGGTACTCGGGCGATAGGTTCGTGGCTGCCCTCGACTANGACCAAACTGGAACGGTCGTCTACAACGGCTGGACCTCAAGGGCTCGGATGAGGTTGAAGGAGGGTTACGCGCATGTGAGGGCCCTCGGGATCAGGCACGTACTGGCTACCAGCGTTGCAAACGACGGCACCCTCTCCGGGCCTGACCTCGGGCGATTGATGGAGCTCGACGAGGGCGAGCGGTCCATAACCTACGTCAGCGGAGGCATCTCCTCCGTCAGCCACATCAGGGCCCTCAAGTCCTTGGGCGTCAGGGGAGTCGTCCTCGGGAGGGTCCTTTACGAGCAACTGGTGAGCCCGAGGAGCCTGATCGAGGCCGCGCGCTCCTGATCCTGAAAACTTCACCCTAGACCGTTAGGCCAGCTTCATCAGCAGCTCCAGCGGAACCTTCGAGTCGCTCCCTGCAGAGGCCAGCACGTTCCCCTTGGAGTCGAGCAGCAAGAGGACGCTCTCGCCCTGGACGCGGGGCGTGTGGTCGAGGTACCTCAGCCTCTTCCCCAGCGCAACGACTTCCACCACGAAGCCCCGGGCCTGACCGGGCAGAGGGAGCCTTCTGGGCAGATAGCCGCCTGCGAGGTGGGGGAACCAGAGGCGCTCGGGAAACCGGACGAGGTCGAGCGTCCTCGTGACGGTGCCGATCGCGAGCCTCCTCCTCTTCCTTCCTAGCTCCCACCTGACCCAGAACGCCGCGACGATGGAGGCGAAGACAGCGAGGGCCACTAGGGACTGGTGGAGGAGGTTCGACCTTAAGCCCAGGGCCGCGGAGACGACGCCCGCCGATAGCAGGACCTCGAAGGCCAGCACCCTCCTCATCCTGTCAAGCCGGTAGAGGTCTTGGAAGGGGACCGCCTGCCGCACCGGACCGCAAAGCTCTCCGCATCAGAAAAGTCTTACGCGCAGCAGAAAGTCGGGGCGAGTGGGGAGAAGTCAGTTCTCCTGCTGGGACGGGGATGCGACGGCTGTGAGCTGGTTCACGACGATCCTGTAGTCCTTCGGCAGCTTGCTGGCCGCGATCCTGAGGGCCTCCTTAGCCAGCTCGAGGTTCTTCGCGTCGACGTAGAGGCTGATGACCGCTTTGCCCGCGTAGACCTGTGCAGCCCTTCCGACCGGCCTCCCGAAGGCCCTGCTCATCCCCTCCTGAAGCCTGTCGGCGTGGGCTCCGAAGATCAGCTTGTTCTCCCGAAGGACGTGGTGCGGATGGGCCCTCACCACCAGGTAGAAGTCGTTGCCGATCTTGGAGGAGAGGAACTTGCCGGCCGCCACCCTTGCAGACTCGAGGGCGACGTCCCTGATCTGCACGTCCGTCTTGGCGACGAGGTCCAGCCTCAGCTCGTAACCATCCCTCCACGCACCGTAGTCGTACTTGGCTATCCTCGGCTGGGGCGCGCCCGCTATGAACTCCTCCCTAGTGTAAGGTCTCTCGATCGCCCTGTAGTTCCTCGCCCTCATTCCCTTTCCGCTCCTGCCTCGTCCCCTAATAACCTAGCGTCATCTGCCCGCAGGTTGATCAGCTGGGCTCCCATACGTTGGAAGGTCCTTGCTGATGGTCAGGTACATGGGTCACGCGATGACCGTCGAGGCTTACAGGGTGAAGGTCGACGATCCGGTGCGGGCCCTCGAGGAAGCCGGGCTCATCGGCCGTGAGCCGGTCCAGCTCTTCGACCCCTCGAAGGTCGTCTCGGAGAGGCACCTCACGGTCGCGTTCCTCTGCGCCGTCGACGCCTTCGCCACCGGGACCAACAGGGCCAAGCGGATAGAGGTCGAGTTCCTCAGGTTCCTCGCAGGGGCCAAGCAGATCTCAGAGGCAATAGCGGCCGTCGGCGTCAGACCTGGCCAGAGGACCGTCGGAGTCGCAGCCTTCTCAGGAGGTAGCTCCGATCCCGTTCAGCTGCTGGAAAGGGTGAGGGTTGTCCTCGGAGGGGAGCCAGTGGAGGGCATGCTGACCACCGCCGACCCGGTCGAGGTCGCGAGGAGTCTCGGGATCCCCGAAGAGTTCATCGGCTCGATACCAGAATCGGAGGGCGTCAGCCGCGAGGAGTTGGCCGTCTTGGAGAGGATAGCGGTCCTTAGGATACTGTGATGGCAAGCGTTGCGACGTTTATGAGGTGGCTATAGCGGTGGATGCCAGGTGATCTGAGATGGCCCTATCTGGGCAACCCGTGATAATCCTGAAGGAGGGCACATCGAGGACGAGGGGAAGGGCAGCGCAGAGGAACAACATCGCCGCGGCGAAGATCATCGCCGAGATCGTCAAGACCACGCTCGGCCCGAAGGGGATGGACAAGATCCTCGTCGACTCGATCGGTGACGTGGTCGTCACCAACGACGGCGCCACGATCCTCGAGAAGATGGACGTCGAGCACCCCGCTGCGAAGATGATCATCGAGGTGGCTAAGACCCAGGACAAGATGGTCGGCGACGGGACCACTACCGCCGTCGTCCTAGCTGGCGAGCTGCTCAGGAAGGCGGAGGAGCTGCTGGACCAGAAGATCCACGCGAGCACCATCATCACAGGATATCGTAGGGCCCTGCAGGTGGCGCTGAAGAGGCTCGAGGAGGTGGCGAGGCCGGTCTCTCTCGAGGACCGGGAGACGCTGAGGAAGATCGTCAAGACCTCCCTAGGCAGCAAGTCCCTCGGCTTCGCGACCGACCACATCGCCGACCTGGCNATNGANGCGGTCCTGAGCGTCGTGAGGGAGGTCAACGGCAAGAGGAAGGCCGACAAGGACGACATCCAGATCGTCAAGAAGATCGGCAAGAGCCTCCTCGAGTCCCAGGTCGTCAAGGGGATAATCGTCGACAAGGAGGTGGTCCACCCTGCCATGCCGAAGACCGTCAAGCAGGCCAAGATCGCGCTGATCGATGCGCCCTTCGAGATAGAGAAGACCGAGTTCAGCGCCGAGATCAGGATCAGGAGCCCAGAGCTGATGAAGCAGTTCCTCGACGAGGAGCACAGGATCCTCCAGGAGATGGTCGACAAGGTAGCTTCGGTAGGCGCCAACGTGGTCTTCTGCCAGAAGGGGATCGACGATGCGGCGCAGTTCTTCCTGGCGAAGAAGGGCATACTCGCGGTCAGGAGGGTGAAGAGGAGCGACATGGAGAAGCTCGAGAAGGCGACTGGAGGCAGGATCGTCACCAACTTCGAGGACCTCGAGCCCAAGGACCTCGGTTATGCGGAGCTGGTCGAGGAGAGGAAGATCGGAGAGGACAGGATGGTCTTCGTGGAGGGCTGCAAGGACCCGAAGGCGGTATCAGTTCTGATCAGGGCAGGTCTCGAGAGGCAGCTCGACGAGGCTGAGAGGGCCCTGAACGACGCCATCATGAACGTCATCAACATCGTCGACGACAACAGGTTCGTCCCAGGCGGAGGAGCGGTCGAGGTGGAGCTGGCTAAGGCGGTGAGGGAGGAGGCCTCCAAGTACCCGGGGAAGGAGCAGCTGGCGATGCTGGCATTCGCCGAGGCGCTGGAGATCATCCCGAAGACCCTTGCCGAGAACGCAGGCCTCGACCCGATCGACATCATGACTGCTCTCCGGAACAAGCACGCCGAGAACGGCATCTCCTATGGCATCAACCTCATGACCGGAAAGGTCGACGACATGTTCCAGGTCGGAGTGATCGAGCCGCTGAAGGTGAAGGTTCAGGCGCTGAAGTCCAGCTTCGAGGCGGCTGCGATGATCCTCAGGATCGACGACGTCATCGCCGCGAGCAAGAAGAAGGAGGAAGAGAAGAAGGGGAAGAAGGAAGAGGAGACCGAGACAACCGAGTTCGACTGAACTCGTTCCCGCCTCGCTTTTCTTCGCTCTTCACAACCTCCAACTTTTTCAGCGCATATTCCTGGAGGAGTTCATGGTCTCCGCTCACCATTCACTTATAGCAAGGCCGGATCGAGTCCAAACGGCATGCAGGGCAGCTCCGACGTCGGCGTCTTCGGGCTCGGTCCGATGGGCGAGAACTTCGCGATGAACCTGCTGAGCAGGGGCTTCTCCGTCTCGGTCTACAACAGGACGCCTGAGAGGACCAGGGCCTTCCTCGAGAGGGCAGGCAGCACGGCGCGTCTGAGGGGGACGTATTCCCTGCAGGAGTTCGCCTCGTCCCTCTCAAGACCGAGGAGGATCTTCCTCTTCGTGAAGGCAGGTAAGCCGGTCGACGAAGTGATAGCGCAGCTGAGGCCTCACTTGGAGCCCGGAGACGTCCTGCTGGACTGCGGCAACTCACATTTCAGGGACTCGGACAGGAGGTACGAGGAGCTCCTTAGGCAGGACATCGACTTCGTCGGGATGGGCGTCAGCGGCGGCTACGAGGGCGCCCTGAAGGGGCCTTCGATGATGGCCGGCGGCTCGATCAGGGGTTACGGGTCGGTGGAGGAGGTGCTGAGGGAGGCTGCGGCGAGGCACCACGGCGACCCCTGCGTCTCCTACTTCGGACCAGGAGGCTCGGGGCATCTGGTCAAGACCGTCCACAACGGCATCGAGTACGCCATGATGGCCGGGATCGCTGAAGTCTACGCCGTCCTCCGGAACGGGCTCGGCATGGGCCCCGACGAGGCATCCTCCGTCTTCGAGAGTTGGTCTGGAGGCGAGCTCTCCTCTTTCCTGGTGGAGGCCACCTACAGGGTGCTGCGGTACAGGGAGGAAGGGTCGGAGGAGCCGCTGATAGAGAAGGTCCTGGACGTCGCCGAGCAGAAGGGCACCGGGATCTGGACTGCCCAGCTCTCGCTGGACCTCGGCGTCCCAACGCCGTCCATAGCGGAGGCGGTACACGGCCGCTTCGTCAGCGCCATGCGGGAATTCAGGCAGAGGGCATCGAGGTACGCATGCACCGCTTCCCTGCTCCGGGCAGAGGGTGACGTCGTCGAGGCGTGCAGGTGGGCCCTTTACCTCACCTTCGTCGCCTCATACCTCCAGGGATCGCTGTTGCTAGAGGTCGCTTCCAAGTCGCTCGGGTACGGCTTCGACGTGGCTGAGGCCTTCAGGGTCTGGAGGGCTGGCTGCATCATCAGGTCGAGGATCGTGGAGAGGGCCTATGCTGCGATGAGCGCCGTCGAGGGGGATAGCAGGACGTTCCAGCTGATGGAGGAGTTCCAGAAGGACTTCAGGGAGCACTTCTCCGAGTGGGGAGGGTTCGTGGCGCTGGCGGCACGGCTCGGCGTCCCAGCACCTGTAACTTCCTCCGCCCTCAACTGGTACCTGGCCATCACTTCGAAGCGACTGACGGCGAACCTAGTCCAGGCGCTGCGCGACTACTTCGGAAAACACGGCTTCCAGAGGACCGATATGCCTGGGACCTTCTCATCCGACTGGGGCAGGAAGTGAATGGAAGTATGGGTGCCTTGGGACGAGACTGAGCTGCTGGTGGAGCTGCCGAGCGAGGCGCTCGTCGACCTGCTGGACCCTGCTGAGCCTGACCCTACCTCGTTGCGGCGGGATCCTGTGCTCGACCGAGAGCCATCGGTTGCGGTAGTCGACGTGACCTTCTCCTCGCCCTCATCGGTCGGTGACCTGATCGGCAGGCTCCCCTCGGAGACGATTTATGCGGTCTCGTGGGTCGACCTCGATTCGCCACATTCTGGAGCGAGGCTTCTGAGGGCCGTCGAGGAGAGGGGCGCGATCCCTGTCAGCGGCGGATCCGACCTCAGGGCTCTCAGGGAGAGGCTTTTGGGGGTAGAGGAGGTTCTGCTGGTTGTGCCTGCGGTCAACTCGGTCTTCCACTCGCTCGACGACCTCTCGTTGGCTGACGCATTCTTCAAGGCGATCGAGGTGCCGGTTGGGAGCCTGAAGGTCCAGGTCCTGCGATACGTGCTGGACGCGAGGGGCGATTTCCTCGGCTTCGTCGAGCAGCGAACTCCTGCGCAGCGACCCGACAGAAGATACGACTTGGTCGTCTGCTCGCCCGGCGGGAGGCCCTTTGACAGGACCTTCGTCGGATCCTTGATGGTGGCACTGAGCTTCTCCGATCTAGCAGACGACGGGAGGGTATTGGGGCTGGTGTGCGGATGCGGCGAGGGCTTCGGTTCGAGCAGGGCCCTCGAGCGGATGGTCGTCGAAAGCCAGGACGTCGCAGGTGACACGTACTCGCTCCTTGCCTCTAGGTTCAGGGGCGAAAGGTCTAGAGTCAGGCTTCTGACGAACGCGCCTTTGCCCCGTGCGATCGTTCAGGACCTCCTCGGCCTCAGGCAGGTCCAGAAGGTCGACGACTTGGTTCACGCGGCCACCCGCTTCGTCGGCAGGGAGATCAGGGTAGCGGTGATACGTAGGGCGGCGCTCGGCTTCCAGCAGGTCTGACCTCGCAGCTGCTGAGCTGGCCCTTACCTCATCGACCTAACGCCTGAGCGGCAGGGGGAACGACATCACGACGAAGGTCACGACGATCATGGCCATCACACCAGCTACGGCCAACTTCCTCCCCCTCGAGAGCGGCGAGACGTTGTCCAGCACCGGAATGTCGGACGGGATCCGCATCATAAGCAAAAGCAGGATCGCGAAGAAGAAGTAACCGGTGAGGGCAAGGAGGGCCACGCAGACGTAGGAGGCGATCAGGTGGGCGCGGCGAGAGAGGAAGCTCCTGAAGATCCTCCCTCCGTCCAGCTGCCAGATGGGGAGGAGGTTGAGGCTCGTAACCACCATGCCAAGCCACGCCGCGAAGCCGAACGGCGGGAAGATCGGCACGAGGTTCTCCCTGCCCATGAGGGCGTCGAAGAGCTCGAAGATCAGGGGCGCCCCCAGTACCGCAACCTTCCCCTCCTCCACAAGCCTCATCACCTCATCGGCCGGGAGCCACGTGGCCGTCGAGTACGAGAGGTAGGTGACGACCAGAGCGACCGCGAAGCCTGCGACGGGCCCGCTGACTCCGAGGTCGAAGAGGTCGTCCCTGTTGGCGATGGGGCCGCGCTGGAAGATCACCGCCCCGAACGTCGGTATGGTCCCCGGAATGCCGGGTATAAAGTAGGGGAGGCTCGTCTCGATGCCGTCTATCCGGGCCGAGATCTTGTGGCCCAGCTCGTGGATCCCTATTATAGCCATGACGGCTGCTGCATAGACGGTTGCGCTGAAGAGCGGGTCGTTGTAGGGCGGCCTCAGGAGGTCGCCGCCTCCCAGCGACCTGAGGTAGCCGTCGAGGAAGGTGGTCACGAGGGTCACCAGAAGCAGAACCAGCGGCGTCAGGCTCCTTCTCCACGTAGCNGTCTGAAAACGGTAGACCTTCACCTTGACACCTGCCTCGTCGCGCTCCGAGACGGGAACGTAGCCCNNCNTCGAGAGTTCGCGGTACAGCGACTTGAACCTCTCCTTGATCTCGGTCTCGAAAACCCTGAACGTCAGGCTCCCTCCCTCGTAGAAGACGTCAGTTACGGTGAAGTGCCTCGATACGAGGGCCCTGACCTCCTCGACCTGCTCAGCAGGAACCTCCAATCCCCACCTATCCCGCATGCTCTGGATTTGGACCTTTTGCGCGTGAGGGCTCAGGTACCCTCGCTGACCTGCTTGAAGATCTCGAAGACCTCGTCGTCGTCCACCAAGAGCTTCAGCTCCTCGAAGTCGACCTTCTCGCCCCTCGAGAGCTTCTCGAGCGCCTCCCGCTTCTTCTTCTCCTTTATCGCGGAGATCCTCCGCTTCAGGTACTCCTCCTTCTCGGCCCTCAGGGCCCTCCTCAGGTCGAAGACCCTCGACGCGAGGAGGATCACCTCAGCCTCATACCTGTCCCAGACGTTCTTCACCTGCGCGTACTTCTGCTGGACCTCCTCCAGCTCGGCCTTGAGCATGTCGAACCGCGCGTTCAGTGAGTTCATCTCCGACGTGATGGCGGAGAGACGGTTGTTGAGCTCCTCCAACGCCGCCCTCTTCTCGTCTAGGGCCTTCTTCTTCGCCTCGATCTCCGGGTACATCTTCAGCAGCTCCTCGTTTATCCTCAAAGCCCTCTCGTACTCGTTCAGCATCGCCTCGAGCCTCGATGCCTCCTCGAAGAGCCTCCGCTCCTCCTCCCTTCTCACCCTGTGAGCTGCGAGGTACAGGTCGATCTCGTCCAGCCTCTTCCTGATCTTCTCGACGTCTATCCGCTTCAGGGTGCCCTTGATCTCGCCCCTCTTGCTCCTCACCTCGAAGACCGCGTTGAGCAGCTCCTCCCTCAACCGCCTCACCTCGCCCCTTAACTGACGCGCCGCCTCGAGGAGGCTGATCTTCTCCGCCTTCAGCTCGGCCACTTTCTCCTTTATCCGCTGGAGCTCGTCGCGCAGCTCTCTCCTCCTCTGGTGATACTCCAGCGCCTCGGTCTTGACCTCCGCTATCTTGTCCTCGAGCTCCCTGATCCTCTCCTTTATCGCGTAGATCTGCTCCTCAAGGGATCCGCTATCGTACCCGCTCATCTCAGTTCGTCCTCCCCCTCTCCGAAGAGGCGTGTTATTACCATGTGCAGGGCCGGGAAACCTTCGAGCGTCTTGGAGGAGAGCATCACATAGGGTATCATGGACCTGATCTCGCCGACGGCCCTGGCCACCTCCCTCGCCATCAGCATCGTGACGCCACCAGAGCTCAGCTCGAGGTCCTGCTCGAAGTACTCCTGCGACTCCATCCAACGGGCTATCCGCTTCATGTGCCTCGGAGGGACGATGTCGATCTTGGTGACCGCCATCAGCATAGGCATCGAGAACCTCAGGAAGACCGAGGCAGCGAGGAACATCGAGGCGGCGAAGGACCTCGGACCGCTGGCCAGCACTGGGTCGACGAGGTACATTATCGCGCCCCTCTCCAGGGTCAGGGCCTTCGCTATCATCGGCCCCTCCTTCCTGAAGGCGAAGATCTCCATCTGGCCAGGCGTGTCGACGAGGAGGTAGTCGACAGCGAGGTCCCTTATCTCCTCGACGAGCGCATCGACGTTCCGGGCCACCTCCCTTATCGAATAGATGAGGGCCGAGTTGGGGCCGACACCCCTGACGGCCATTATTTGCTCGTAATCGACCAGCTCCCTGACGTCCACGTCCGGCTCGTAGGGGAGGCTGATGACTGCAGGGTCGAGGTTAACTGTCGCCACCGACTGCTCGTTCTCCTTCAGCCAGTCCGCCAGCGCCGACGTCAGCGTCGACTTCCCCGAAGAGGCTGTGCCTATCAGGAATATCGTCCTCAACCGCCCTCCACCCATCCGCTCTCATTATAAGTGTGATCTGAACCTCGGAGTTCGGGTTCGGCGATGAAGCGTAAATCAAGCCCGGAGCTGGGTTCGGAGGTGACCTCGGAGGCGGAGCACTTCGAGCGGAGGGCCCTGAGGAACGGCGTTGCTGTCGTCAGGGTCGATGGGCCTGAGGACGTGGCGAATGCGATCGCTTCCCGCGTGGAGGGAGTAGAGCTCGTTGCGGTGGAGGGGAGTCTCGCTTGGTTGGATCCGCTCCTGGGCGAGAGGGGCGTGAGGGTTAGGCGGCTCGAGGAACTCGATCCGGAAGAGTTGCTGAAAAGAGCGGTTTTGCTGCCGTGAGGTTAGCTGCGGCCGCTTTACACGACACCGGAGGCGTAGTCCTCATCGGTAGCGCGAGGGCCCAGCTGGTCACCACCCTCTCGGATCACCTCTTCGTGCTGTTGGAACGGGGACTCCTCGAGCGGAGGGCGGAGATCGGGGAGCTGGTTAAGCGCTCAGCGGAGCAGGGCCTCGGTCCGGTCTACATCGTCTCGGGTCCAAGCTCTACGAGGGACATAGAGCACGTCCTCGTGCGGGGAGCTACAGGTCCTCGGTCCGTGACCTACCTGATAGGTGACGGTGGGAGATGGGGCGGGACGCGCTGGTGAGGGAGGTCCTCAGGGACAGGGAGCGGGTCGACCTCCTCTGGAGGGTCTTCCTGGAGACGAGGGACTCGAGGCGGACCGGCATGTCATCGGTGGCGCCGGATCTTCTCGAGCGGGTGAAGAGGCAGAGGGAGAATTCCCTTGACAACCTCGAAGGCCTCCTCCAGCAGCTCAAGGCGTCTGTCGAGCGCCAGGGAGGCCGGTTCCATCTGGCCCGCAACAGGTCAGAGGCCTGCGAGGCGGTCCACAGGATCCTCTCGGCGAGGGGAGCAAGGAGGGTGATGAAGTCGAAGTCGATGACTACCGAGGAGATCGGGCTCAACGACTACCTCGCCTCGAGGGGCATCGATGTCCTCGAGACGGATCTGGGCGAGAGGGTCGTCCAGCTGGCAGGCGAGAGGCCCTCCCATCTGCTGGGCCCCGCGCTCCACCTCAGCAGGTCAGAGATCTCGAAGGTCTTGGCGCGTTGGACAGGCCGCGAGACGGGCCCTAACCCAGAAAAGGTAGTGGAAGCCTTCAGGGAGGCCTTGAGGAGGGAGGTAGTCGGTTACGATGCTGGGATCACGGGAGCCAACGCGATCGATGCGGAGACGGGCGCGGCCTTCGTGGTGACCAACGAGGGGAACGAGCAGCTCGTGATCGGTCTGGCGAGCGTCGTGATCTGCGTGGCCGGCGTCGAGAAGGTCGTCAGGGGAGCTGAATGGGCCTTGGAGCAGGCTACGCTGCAGGCCTTCAGCTCAACCGGCAGGCCCTCCTCCTTCGTCACGGTCTACGGCCCTTGGATCACGAGGGAGGGGAAGGAGTTCCACTTAGTGCTGGTGGACAACGGCCGGCTTGAAGCCCTGAAGGATCCGGTGATGAGGGAGGGGCTCCGGTGCATCAGGTGCGCCGCGTGCTACAACGTCTGTCCCACCTACAGGACCGTCGGAGGCCACGTCTTCGGCGGCATCTATTCGGGCCCCATCGGCGTCTTCTGGGAGGCTGTGACTTCTGGTCCCGACTCGGCCAACAGGTTCTCGGACCTCTGCATCTCATGCGGCCTCTGCGCCCTCGAGTGTCCTGTCGGCATCAGGATACCCCTCCTCATCTCCCACGTCAAGTCGATGCGTCGCGGCCTCAGGTTGAGGGACAGGGCCGTAGCACACGGCTACGAGCGCTTCGCAGCCCTCGGGTCGAGGTGGCCGCGGCTCGTGAACTCGCTCGGAAGGAACAGGGCCTTCAGGAAGGTCCTCGAGCTGGTCGCAGGGATCGACGGTNNCAGGCCCCTACCACGCTTCAGGGGAGGAAGNCTCCACGACTTCCTGCCCNAGGACGTGGCCTTCAGCCGGGACCGTAAAGTTGACGTGGTTTACTTCGCCGACACCTATGCCTCGCTCATCGACTGGCAGCTGGGCCTCGAGGCGGTCGGGCTGCTCAGGAGGTTCGGCTACACCGTAGCTGTTCCGGAGCTCCCCGGCTCTGGCATGCCATTAGTCCAGTACGGGTTCCTCGGGGCNGCGANGAGGAGGGCCGAGCGCGTCGTCGAGGCCCTACTTCCCTACGTCGAGTCGGGCTCAACCGTGGTCACCACCGAGCCGACCGCCGCTTACTGTCTGAGGGAGGTCTATCCTTGGCTGCTCAACGACGAACAGTCGAGGAAGGTGGCGTCGTCCGTATCGGACCTGATCGCCTTCCTCTCGAAGGACCTCGAGGGTTCGCTCACGAAGGAAGGGCCCTTCAGCGGCCTCAGGGCATACAGGCACGTTCCCTGCCACATGCGCGGAACCGGGGAGGAGGAAATTACCTCGAGGCTTTTGGAGATGGCTGGCATCGAGATATTCTCGGAGGACACGGGATGCTGCGGCATGGCAGGCACCTGGGGCATGAGGTCTGGCGTGTCGAGGTCAAAGCTAAGCCTCGAGATAGGGAGGAGGGTGGCCGAGCGGGTCATGGGCTACAGTCCCCAAGCCATCGTCACCGAGAGCAGCGTCTGCTCGCTCCAGCTCTCCCAGCTGACGGGCCTTCCGGTCCTACATCCTGTGAGCGTCTTCACGAGGGTTCTGGATTCCAACAGTTAGCAGGGAGGCTCCGATCACACCTTCCGACAGCTCATGCTTCTGTGAACTGACGGTTGCACGGTTCTGCAATTTACGCTTATAATCTACGGTAGGGGTTGCACCACATGGATTGCAGGGCGAAGTGATCCTGCCGCTCGAAGGGAGGAAGTTCTACGAGCTCGAGATCGAGGGTTTCAGGAGGACTTTGCCCATGATGAAGGTCTCGGAGAACCTTTACATCGCTTACTTCGACAGCCTTGGGGACCTGGAGTTCCTCTCTCACTGCGCCAACCTCCTCGCACGGAGGCTCGTCGGCTCCGAGGTCCTGATCACGTCGGAGACCAAGGGCGTCCCGCTGGTCCACGAGATAGCCAAGATACTCGGCCACAGGTACTACGTGATCGCGAGGAAGCGCATGATCCCGTACATGATCGACCCGATCGTGGTGGAGTACAAGCCGATAACGAGCAACGCGCCGCAGACCTTGGTGCTCGACGGGAGGTACGTTCCCCTGTTGAAGGGGAAGAAGGTCTCGATCGTCGACGACATCGTAAGCACGAGGGAGACGATGAGGGCGCTCGAGGAGATCGTGAGGAGGGCTGGCGGGATCGTCTACAAGAAGGCTGCGATACTGGTCGAGGGCAAGGTCTACGACGACATAGAACACCTGGGCGTCCTGCCGCTGTTCAGGGAGTGAGCGGGAAGGGCTGCCCCACACGTCGAATCCCTTGCGTGGCGAGGGCCTGACGCAGACGGTGTGAAGCAGATAGCCTGCGGTCATCGCGAAGGCTGAAATCGAGAATAACCCAAACGTCACGGGAGAAGAGTTGCTGATGGAGCTGGTCTTCCTGGGAACCGGAGGGGGCATGCCGACGCCCGAGAGGGCACTCCCCTCGCTGGCCTTGAGGTTCGCGGGCCACCTCCTCATCTTCGACTGCGGTGAGGGGACACAGAGGCAGATCGTCTCGGCTGGGCTGGGCTTCCCCTCCTCGATGAGCGTCTTCGTCACCCACCTCCACGCCGACCACTACCTGGGGCTGGGAGGGCTCGTGGCCACGCTCGACCTGCTCAGGAGGGAGGCGCCTCTCCGGATATACGGACCTAAGGGGATCCGCGAGGTGGTAGGGTTGCTCATCGAGGCCGCGAGGCTCGACCCGGGATTCGACGTCGTGACGACCGAGATCGGAGAGGGCATCGTGGTGGAGGGGAGGGAGTTCGTGGTGGAGGCCATGAGGACGAGGCACACGGTGGAGTCTTTCGCATACAGGTTGAGGGAGAGGGACAGGCCCGGCAGGATGAGGGTCGAGTACCTGGAGTCGATCGGGCTCCCTAGGGGTCCTCTGTGGGGAGAGCTCCAGAGGGGGAGGCCCGTCGAGTTCGGTGGCAGGACCATCAGGCCTGAGGAGGCCGTCGACCCTCCTAGGAGGGGTAGGATCGTGGTCTACTCGGGCGACACGCTGCCCTTCGAAGGGATGGTCGAGTTCGCAAGGGGGGCCGACGTCCTCGTCCACGAGAGCTCCTTCGACTCCTCGCTCAGGGGCAAGGCGTTGGAGGACATGCACTCGACGGCGGCCGACGCGGCCGAGATAGCCCTCAGGGCCGGCGTCAGGAAGCTGGTGCTTTACCACCTCAGCTCGAGGTACAGGGGAAGGTGGGAGGTCTTGCTGGAGGAGGCGAGGAGGACCTTCCCCGATGTGATCCTGCCCTCCGACCTACAGAGGCTTGAGGTCCCCTTCGACCGCTGAGCGCCTCTGCAGCGTGAAGGCCTTCGGCGGCCAAGTCGAGAGGTCTATGTAACCCTTCAGCTGCGAGAGGAGGTCGTAGACGGCAACGGTCTTCGGAGGCGAGCCGTCGGACGCCCTCACGACGCTCCAGTCCTCCCTGACCAGCAGCCTCGAGTCCCCCTCGTCTATCGCCTCGACCGAGATCTCCTGTCCTCTCCTGGCCCTGACCAGAATGACGTCGGGCGGCAGCGACCCGGCACCTCTCCTCGCCACCGCCAGCCACCTCTCCTCATCGCCGTTTATCACACCTCTCAGTCCCTCGGTCGAAGATATCGGTCCCATCGGCCTCTCACCAGCGAGGACGGCGCCGCAGGCCCTGCACCTCCAGGCCTCCAGGACCTTCAGAAGCTCCTGGTCGACGTAGACGTTGAGGGCGCCCACGTAGAGGAAGTCGTGGACGGTGCAGCCCACGCTCATCCCTCCGGCTCGAGGACCTCGACCCTGACGCTGACCAGTGACCTGAACCTTTCCGCGTCCTTCACGCTCCCCACGATGGCACCGAAGTGCATCGGTATCGCTAGCCTCGGAGAGATTACCTTCGCCGCCTCGGCCGCCTCCTCGGCCGTCATGACGTAGGTCCCGCTCACGGGTAGGAGGGCCACGTCTACGGGCCCGAGCTCCCTCATCTCCGGTATGAAGTCCGTGTCGCCTGCGTGGTAGACGCTCACGCCCGCCAGCTCCAAGACGTATCCGACTCCTCCGTACTCCCTGGGATGGAAGGGCTGGCCAGGGGCCCTGAACTTGTTGACGTTGTAGGCGTGTACGGCCCTGAACTTGACCCCGTACACCTCGCCCGAGTCTCCGGGCTTGACGTACCTCAACTCCTTGGCCTTCAGACCTCCGAGGGGCTTGCTGCAGTTGGAGGCCGCCACCACAACAGTTGCCGAGGGGTCTACGAACCTCCTCAGGTCGTCCAGCGAGCAGTGGTCGAAGTGGTCGTGCGTGACGAAGGCGACGTCGACCTTTTTCCCAGGCACCTTAACCCTGAACGGGTCTATCACGACTGACCTCCCTCCTCCCTCGATCAGGAAGCCGTCGTGTCCCAACCAAGTTACGGTCACGGCACCGAAAGTGGTCCTGCTGGGCACGTAGTGAAGATGGTTTCCAACGTAAAATGCGTTGCTCAGGGCTGGGATGCGAGCCTGCAGAGGGACTTCAGGATCCTCTCGAGTCTCCTGATCCTGTGTTGTCCCTCGTCGGGGCCGAAGAGGAGCTCGTTGAAACCCTTCAGGAACCTCACCACCTCGAACCCACCGTCCCACTTCGCGATCTTGCCGAGATGGCACGAGACGTTGCCGCAGAGGAAGAGGATCGACGAGCCCGCCCTCTCGAGCCTCACGTTTTTGGGGTTGAGGGGCATGCCGCAAGCGCAGAGGGGCCAGCCGTCGTCCACGTCCGTCCGGAGCAACGGTATTTAATAGGTGTAAAACATGCAAGGGATGATCGTCGACGTCCACGCTCACCTGACCGACGAGCGGCTTCACGGCAGGTTGGGGACGGTGATCGCTTCGGCCAGAGCGGCTGGCGTCGTGAGGGTCGTGACGTGCGGCGTGGGACCGGAGGACTCGCTGCGGGCTCTGGCGCTGAGGGACGACTTCGTCAGGGTCTCGCTCGGGATAGCGCCGTATGACCTGAGGGGCTACGAGGAGGTGATCGAGCTGATCAGACGGAACAGGCAGCTCGTCGACGCTGTGGGCGAGGTCGGCCTCGACCTCTACAGGGGCACGAGGGAGGGGTTCGAGGAGCAGAGGAGGGTCTTCTCGGAGTTCATAGCACTCGCCAAGGAGCTCGACAAGCCGCTGGTGATACACAGCAGGAACGCAGGGAAGCCCGCGATCGAGCAGCTGCTCTCCGAGGGTGCCGAGAGGGTCGTGATGCACGCCTACGACGGCGACGTCGGCGCTGCCAAGAGGGCCGCCGAGAGGGGGTTCAGGTTCTCGATACCTCCGAGGATCGCGACCTCGGACCAGAAGAAGGCGCTGGTCAGGAAACTGCCGCTGGAGGCCCTGCTCATAGAGACCGATTCGCCCTGGCTCGGCCCTGAGAGGACCGTGCTGAACGAGCCGAAGAACGCCTGGTTCTCGATCGAGTGGATCGCCAGGCTCAAGGGGATCAGCACCGATCGGGTGGTCGAGGCGACTTACCAGAACGCCTTGGAAGTGTTCGGCTGGAGCGATTTGTCCTGTCCTGAGGGTGTGTTTTAGCAAAAATCTCATCTATTGGATATTATTGCCAATTCTTGATGCCCACGGGTGGTACCTCAAGACCTGTCTTTGCGGCTGCTCTTATCGCGGCACTGCTGGTGGGCCTCTTCGGAGGGTATCTCGCAGCCGGGGTGACGGGGGGAGGACTCAACACGGTGACCGTCACGAGGGAGGTCGCTAGGACGGTCGAGCTCAGGACCACGCTGACGGANCNCCTCATCCAAANAGTCACCCTAACGCTGGAGCGGCCGGTAACCGTGACGAGGACCGAGACGCAGTTGGTGGAGAAGAGGGAGCCGGAGGTCAAGTACGCCAGGTTCTTCTCGATCGAGCGGGGAGACGGCTACACGCTGTTGAGGGACGGGCTGAACAGGACGGTCCTGCTGGTGAAGCGGGGCCAGAGCGCTCCGCAGAACGTGAAGGCGGACCTGGTGGTGCAGGTGCCTGTGGAGAGGATGGTGCTGATGTCGGCGACTCACGTGGCCCTCGTCGAGCGGTTGAGGGAGTACGCACCTAACATATGGGACAGGGTTGCGGGGATCATGTGGGGCCGCTCATACCAGTGGTTCTTCCCTGAGGTGGAGCGGAGGTTCGCGGAGGGGAAGCTGGTCGACGTCGGCGCCGCCTGGTCTCCCGACTACGAGAAGCTGATCGAGCTCAAACCGGACCTCGTTATGATCTACACCTTCGAGGGCGACCCGGTCAGGTCGAAGCTCGAGGAGCTGAAGGTGCCCTACGTCGTCAACAGCGAGTACCTCGAGAACACCCTGCTCGGGAGGTTCGAGTGGGTCAAGTTCGTCGCCGCCTTCTTCGGGCTCGACGAGGTGGGTGCGAGGGTCTTCAGGCTCGTCGAGCTCAGGTACCAGCTGATATCCACCAAGGTCTCGGCGTCGATGGCAACCCTGAACATCAAGCCGGTGAAGGTGGCCTGGTTCTCGGTCTACAAGGGAACCGTCTACGTCGCTGGAGGCCTCAGCTACGTGGCCAACTCGATCTACGACCTCAACGCGGTCTATGCCTTCTCCGACCTGAAGGCGACTGGGGGCAGGCAGGTGAGCCTGGAGGAGTTCGTCGCGAGGGCAAGGGACGCCGACGTCCTAGTCGTCTCGACTGATTTGATACAGTCGCTCGAGGCGCTGACTGACGAAATCCCGCAGGTCGCCGAGTTCAAGGCTGTCAGGGAGGGCAGGGTTTACCGGTTCAACTCGAACATCTACCAGCTGGGGTACATGGACACGGAGGGCTGGTTCCTCGATTTGGCTTCGATGCTTTACCCGGAGCTCTTCCCCGACCACACGCTCTCTTACTTCGTGGCGCTTTGAGGCATGAGGCGATCGGTCCTTCCCTTCCTTCCAGTCTCTCTTTTCGGATCGGTTATGCTCTCAGCTGCGACGGGTTCTGTGAGGGTCCCCTTCGAGTCGGTGCTCGGGGCCCTCTTCGGGTTCAGGGTTGAGGGTCTCGCGGCGACGGTCATCGACCTGAGGCTCGTCAGGACCGTGGCGGCCCTCGTCTCTGGCGCATCGCTCGGCGCAGCGGGTGCGGTCCTCCAGACCCTCTTCCGCAACCCCCTCGCTGACCCCTTCGTCCTCGGCATCTCCTCAGGCTCCTCGCTCGCAATTGCAGCCACCCTCATAGCCGGGACTGGGCTCGGCCTCATCAGCTCCTACGACCCGCAGGCCCTCTACGTGGCAGGGGCTCTCGGTGCGCTGGCCGTCTCGCTGGCGGTCGTCGCTCTCTCCTCAGTCCTCAGGTCCAACCTCGGTCTGGTGCTCGTGGGCGTGATGCTCGGCTATCTGGCCTCAGGGCTGACGACGTTGCTCGTCGTGACCTCCGACGTCGAGAGGGTCAGGGCCTTCACCTTCTGGACCCTCGGCACCTTCTCGGCCTCCAAGTGGTCCGTCGTCAACTCGGTCCTGCCCATAGCCTTCGGTTCGCTCCTGGCCTCGCTCCTCGTAGCGAAGCCGCTGAACGCCCTCCTCTTCGGAGAGGACGCCGCGGCAACGATGGGGGCATCGGTTAGGGCCTCAAGGGTAGGAGCGATTGCGGTCGCCGCCTCGCTCGTCAGCTGCTCTGTGGTGATCTCAGGGCCCGTCGGCTTCGTCGGCCTCGCAGCTCCCCACGCCGTCAGGATCCTCCTGAAGACCGAGGACAACAGGTTGACCGTCCCGCTCTCGGCCTTGGTGGGTGCTGAGCTCGCGGTGCTCTCGGACATCGCCGCTCGGACCCTCATGTCGCCTCTGGAGCTGCCCGTGACCGCCGTGACCTCGCTCTTCGGCGCACCCATCGTCCTCGCGCTGGTCGTGAGGAGGTGGGGTTTCAGATGAGGGCTAAGGACCTCTCGGTCGGGTACGGCAGCAAGGAGGTGCTCTCTGGCGTATCGCTCGAGGTCGAGAAGGGGAAGCTGACGCTGGTTGTGGGGCCCAACGCTTCAGGGAAGTCGACCCTTCTAAAGACGCTCGCCGGGATCCTCAGGCCGCTCGGCGGTGTGGTGACGATAGACGGCAAGGAGGTCCACAGGATGAGGAGCAGGGAGAGGGCGAGGTCGATAGGAGCCGTCACGACGTCGAGGCCGCAGGTCTCCGAGATGACGGTGGAGGAAGTGGTAGGAATGGGCAGGTATCCGTGGACCGGTCCATTACACCTCCTCACGGCTAGGGACAGGGAGGTCGTGGAGAGGGCGATGAGGGTCACCGGCGTCCTCCGTCTGAGGCGTAGGAGGATATCGGAGCTCAGCGACGGCCAGCTCCAGCGCGTCCTGATCGCACGGGCCCTCGCCCAGGAGCCCGATTACCTGATACTCGACGAGCCGACGACGCACCTCGACGCCCCTTCGAGGATCGAGGTGATGACGCTGCTGAGGGACCTCGCAAAAGGCGAAGGCGTGGGCGTCATAGCCTCGACGCATGAGCTGGAGCTCGCCCTCCGCTTCGGCGACAGGGTCGTCCTCGTCTCCTCTGGGACAGTTAGGGTCTACTCGAGGCCGGAGGACGCTGTGAGGGACCCCGAGTTCGTGGGCGCGTTCTCAGTAGGCCGGTCGATCAGCCTCTCTCCAGTCACGCTCTCGGTCGAGGTCCTGCAAAGGCCGCGCGGCGACGCACCGAAGGCCTTCGTCGTCTCCGGCTCAGGCACAGGCCCTCCAGTCTTCAGGGCCCTCGTGAGGAGGGGATACGCGGTCTCGGCGGGCGTGCTCCACGAGAACGACATCGACTATCACGTGGCTGTCTCGATGGGCATCGACGTCGTCTCGGAGAGGCCTTACTTCCCGATATCGGAGGCAGCAGTGCGCGAGGCGCTCGAGAGGGCTTCGGAGTCCGACGTCGTGGTCTTCACTTACCCTCCAATAGGCCCCCTCAACTCGGGGAACCTCCGGCTCGTCGAGGAGGCCCTGGCGATGGGCATAGAGGTCTACGGAATCGGGAGCGCCCGTCCCTATGAGATCCCAGGTCTGAGGACGGTGGACTCGGTAGAGGAGCTGCCCTACGGAAGCGAAAGGCGGATATCAGTCGCACCAACTCTGCCTCCGTGGCCAAGGACCCGGTCTATCGGTTCTTCGCCGAGATCCAGCTCCTCCTCTCGAGATCGGTAGAGCTGAGGCACCTCCACCTGAGCCCCGGAGCGAGGGTCTGCGCGCTCGACGCCTCTTACAGGGACAGCGAGGTGAAGGTAGGAGCGGCGGTCTTCGAGCTTCCAAGGATGGAGGTCCTCGAGGAGCTCAGCTTCTCCGGTCACACGCCCTTCCCCTACGTCCCGGGCCTCTTCTACCTGAGGGAGGGGCCCTTCGCCGTCGAGGCCCTGAGGCGGTTATCGGTCATTCCTGACCTGGCGCTTGTGGAGGGGCACGGCATCGCTCACCCGCGCAGGGCAGGGCTCGCCTCCATCGTAGGGCTGGTTACCGGCAGGCCTACGGTCGGCATAGCGAAGGGCCTCCTTTGCGGCGAGGTCCTGTGGGAGTCGGACGAGTCCGGTTGGATAACGCTGGAAGGCGAGAGGGTCGGCGTGGCATACAGGTGCGGGAAGAAGACCTACTACCTGTCACCCGGTCACCTCACGGACCTCGAGACGCTCCTCGAGCTGCTGGAACTTACGGACAGGAGGCCGCACGAGCTGGTGAAGGGGGCCCACAGGCTCTCCAGGTCATGAGCTGGAGGCCGGTATCCTCGGCTTGACGATACCGAGCTTCACGCCCTCGACGAACCTGATCGCCTCCAGAGCCGCCATGCACCCGAAGCCTGCCGCTGTCACGGCCTGCCTGTACTTCTTGTCGTGGACGTCGCCCGCAGCGAAGACACCGTCAACACTTGTCTTGACGTAGTCGTGCGTGACGATGTAGCCCTCCTCGTCCAGCTCGAGCCAACCCCTGAAGATCTCCGTCGCAGGAGCGTGCCCTATCGCGATGAATACGGCCTCGCAAGGGATCACCTGCGTCTCCCCCGTCTTCAGGTTCCTCACCCTAACACCCGTCACCCTTTCCTCTCCGAGGATCTCCTCGACGACGCTGTTCCAGACGAAGGTGATCTTCGGGTTGGCGAAGGCCCTCTCCTGCAGGGCCCTCGAGGCCCTGAGCTTGTCCCTCCTGTGGATCACCGTGACCCTCTCGGCGAGGTTAGCGCAGAAGAGGGCGTATTCCATCGCGCTGTCTCCTCCTCCCACCACGACCATGTTCTTCGCTCCCTTGAAGAGGGGCGCGTCGCAGGTCGCACACCCTGAGACTCCCTTGCCCATCAGCCTCCTCTCCGACTCGAGGCCGAGCCACTTCGAGGCCGCACCGGTCGCCACTATGATCGAGAGCGCCCTGAACTCCTGGCTTCCCGTCCGGACGATGAACGGGTAGGTCGAGAGGTCTACGCCCGTCACCTCGTCGTAAACGACTTCCGCTCCAGCCCTCTCCGCCTGCTCGCGCATCCTGTCCATCAGCTCCGGCCCCATGATGCCCTCAGGGAAGCCGGGGAAGTTCTCGACGATCGTGGTCAACATGAGCTGGCCTCCAGGCGTCACACCTGCTATCAGCAGCGTTTTCATCCCTCCTCGGGCGGCGTAGATCGCAGCCGTGCAGCCCGCAGGCCCAGAACCTATCACGATCACGTCGTAGACTTCCCGGTCCATGCTCTCAGTACTCCTCCGACTCCCTATTTTTGGTTGCTTCACCTTGATATCCGCCGAGAGACGGATCGATACGGGCATGCCTGCGATCAGGTGCGCCAGGTGCGGAGCAGAGGACGCGAGGTACCACATCTCGTTCGCCAGGATCTCCCTCTGCGGCAAGTGTTACATCCGATACTACGAGAGGAAGCTCAGGTCCACGGTCCTGAAGTACGGGATGCTGAGGGTGATGAAGAGGCCGCTGGTCGCCCTCTCAGGCGGCAAGGACAGCACCTCAGCCCTCGTCGGCCTCAAGTCGGTCTTCCCGGACCTCGAGGTCACGGCGCTCTACATCGACCTCGGCATACCGGGGTACTCGGAGGAGTCGGAGAGGGTCGTCAGGAAGGTGACGGACGAGCTGGGCGTTGAGCTGGTGATCCACAGGCTCAGGGAAGAGGGCCGGACGATACCGGAGCTGGCAGTCGGCAGGTTCAGGAGGAAGCCGTGCGCGATCTGCGGGACCGTCAAGCGCTACATCATGAACAGAGTTGCCGTCGAGCGCGGCCACGACTCCGTCGTTACCGGCCACAACCTCGACGACACGGTGGAGGTCCTCTTCGAGCTTTACAGGAGAGGTTTGCTGGAGGAGGCCGTGAGGCTGAGGCCTGTGCTCCTAGGCGACGGCGTCAAGTTAGCCAGCAGGGTCAAGCCCCTCTTCGAGATGACCGACGAGGAGGACCTCTACTACGTCGACGCCAAGGGGATAGAGGTCGTCGAGAGCTGGTGCCCTCTGGTCAGGGGCGCCAAGACCGTCTCGAGGAAGGTCCTGATCCACGAGATCGAGTCTAAAATCCCGGGATTCAGGCACACGCTCCTTAAGGCCCACGTGAAGAGGTTCCTGCCCGTGCTGGAGAAGGTGATAGGGCAACCGGTCCTGAGGGAGTGCGCCGTCTGCGGTTACCCGACCACTTCAGAGGTCTGCAGCTACTGCAGGGCGATGAGGAGGGTAGTTCTGCCGCGCAGCGGCGGGGCCTCGGGCAACACTGCTACAGGCGGTTGAAGGCGCTGAGCTTTCACGTCAGGACGTAGCGGTACTCCGACTTGATGACGCGGGTGGTGATCATCACGTTCATCTCCTTCACGCCCTCCGCCCTCCTCAGCTCCTCGATCCTCTCGTGAAGGTCCTGTATGTCCTTCGCGAAGACTACCGCGATCAGGTCCCACTCGCCGCTGAGCTGGTATATGTTCGTCACGTCCTTCATCGACGTGAGCTTCTCCAGAAGCTGGTCCAGCTTCTTCGGATCGACCTTGAACATCACAGCCGCCGAGACGTTCAGCCCCAGGGCCCTCGGGTCGACCAGGGCCGTGAAGCGCCTTATGACGCCGTTCTTCAGGAGCCGCTCTATCCTGTACCTTACCGTGTTCTCCGGTTGGTTCAGCTTCTTCGCGAGTTCGGCAACGGGGATCCTGCCGTTCTCTTGGAGGTGCGAGATGATCTTCAGGTCCAGCTCGTCGATCTTCGGAGACCTCATCTCATATTCTCATCCTCATCCCAGTTAGATATAATTGCCGTTGCCTTAGATGGGCGAGAGGTCGATGTCGAGCCATGCGCCTGTCGGTCCAGAAATCCTGGTCCTCGGAGCGTGTGATGGGTGGTCGATCGCCGAGCTCTGCGGTGCGCTCAAGAGGTCCGGCCTCAGACCCGTCGAGGTCACGTCGTCCGATGTCCTGAAGGGCGTTGAGATCTCGGAAGGGCCGGTGGTGGTCTTATCGGATCCGGAGCGGCTGACCGAGTTCGAGGAACACCTTCGGGAACTTTTGGACAGACAACCTTCGGTCCTCGCTGTCTCACTCGATCGGCACCTCCTCCACGAGGTCGATCTCCGGTCCTTTCGGGAGAAGGCGGTAGGGTTCAGGGTCTTCAGGGGTGCGAGGGGGAGGACGGCTGTTGAGCTCGTGGCGCTCCCTGACGAAGGAAATGAGCCCTTCGAGTTCGCGTTCCGCTGGCTCAGAGGTTTAGGCTTCAACGTCCTGCTGCTTCGCGGCTCCGACCCCGGACCGGTCGCACCGAGGGCTATCATCTCCTGTGCGGCCCAGGCCATGGTTCTGGTCGAGGAGGGCGCACGCGCTGAGGCCGTGGAGGCGGCCGCGGTCCACCGACTCTGCTTCGGGCTCGGTCCGATTAGCGTGGTCAAAGCGCAGGGCTACAATAGGCTCCGGTCGATGGCGGAGCTGGCAGCGAGGAATGAGGGCCTGTCCGTCGATCTCGGCCGCGTCTCGGAGCTGCTGAGGGTTGCTGAGGGGCTCCACCTCCCTGATCCAGTTCCTCCCGTCGAAGGGATGTGGCATGTGAGGGCGGCATCGATGGTCGGTGCCGTTGCGGGCGAGCTGGCGGCGCTCTCTTCCATAGCCAGCACAGATAGATCGGCCCTCGACGCCTACGTCCGCGACCTGCTCGGATCCCCTGTCGGGCCTCTGGCGTTCGCAGACCTTCTGGGGCTCGATGTCGTGACAGGATCGCTGGAGCTGGGAGCCGCTTCGCTCAGCTGGACGGAAACCGTGAGGAAGACGGTGGAGCGGGGCGAGCTGGGCGCGAAGTCCGGACAAGGGTTCCTGCGGTGGCCCCACGAGCAGGTCTGGGAGGGGAAGGTGCTCTACGAGCTCTGCGGGACCTATGCGCTGATAACGCTAAGCAGGCCGGAGAAGCTGAACGCCCTCGACGAGGGCATGTGGGCTGGGCTCAGGGCTGCGCTGAGGAGGGCGGCTGAGGACGAAAGGGTGAGGGCCGTCCTGGTCAGAGGTCAGGGAAGGGCCTTCTCGGCCGGGGACGACATCGCGATGATGGCCTCGTGGAGGGGGTTGGAGGATGCTAAGAGGTGGCACGACGAGCTGCTGATGCCCCTGCTCAGGGAGCTGCTGGAACACCGGAAGCCCCTGATAGCTTTGGTCGACGGGATAGCCTTTGGAGGCGGATGCGAGCTTCTGTTGGGGTTCGACGTGGTCGTTGCGAGCGAGAGGTCCCTCTTCTCCATCCCCGAGGCCCTCATCGGTGCCATACCTCCCATAGCCTCGAGCATCGGCCCATCGCTCCTCGGGAGAAAGGTGATCAGGTACGCCCTCACCGGCGAGTGGATCACAGCGGAGGAGGCGTCGAGGCTCGGGATCGTTGATGTGGTCGTGCCTCACGATCGGCTGTGGGAGGTAGGGGTGGAGTTCGTTGTGAAGGTCATGAGGTCGTCGCCCCAATCAGTAAGGGCCGTCAAGGAGGTCATAGCTGCCCAGCGGGCTTCGCTCCAGCCGTTCCTCTCGTTAGGCACCAACAAGCTCGTCTCGATCTCTGAGACCGGAGAGTTCAGGGAAGGGCTTGAGGCGTTCCTCAGAAGACGCAGCCCCAGCTGGTTCCTGAGCGGATCTTCGTAGAGAGCGTGTGGAAAAGCAAATTATGCAAAACCTTCCTGAACAGAACGTTCAGTCCGAAGACAGACAATCACTTGCCGAACTTCGTGATCTCCCTGACGATCCCCGCGCCTATAGTCATGCCCATGTCCCTGATCGCGAACCGTCCGAGCTGCGGGAACTCGCTGTAGGGCTCCAAGGCGACCGGCTTCAGCGGCTGGAGCTTAACGACAGCAGCGTCACCGGTCCTGAGGAACTGCGGGTTCTTCTCGACGACCTGACCGGTCCTCGGATCTATCTTGGCCTCAATCTCGACGAACTTGACAGCCGTCTGGGCGGTGTGGATGTGCATGACCGGCGTGTAGCCGACCGATATCGCCGTCGGGTGGTTGATTATGATCACCTGGGCCCTGAACTCCTCGGCGACCTTGCACGGGTTGTCGGGATGGCTCACGACCATGCCCCTGGAGAGCTGGGCCTTCTCGACGCCCTTGAGGTTGAAGCCGATGTTGTCGCCTGGGACGGCCTGCTGGAGCGGCGTGTGATGCATCTCGATGCTCTTCACCTCCGCCCTCAGCCCTCCTGGCATGATCACCACCTGGTCTCCCACCTTCAGCACGCCCGTCTCGACCCTGCCGACCGGAACGGTACCGACGCCCTTGATCGAGTAGACCGCCTGTATCGGGATCCTCAGCGGCTTGTCGATCGGCTTCGGAGGCTCCTGGAGGAGGTCGAGGGCCTCGAGGAAGGTCGGGCCGCTGTACCATGGCATCTTATCGCTCCGCTCGACGAGGTTGTCGCCCGTCCACCCTGATACCGGGATGAACGGGACCTTGGAAGGATCGATGCCAAGCTGCTTCATCAGCGCGGACACGCCTTGCTTAACCTCCTCGAACCTCTCCTTCGACCAGTTCACGGTCGGGTCGTCCATCTTGTTGACGAGGACTATCAGCTGCCTGATGCCGAGCATGTAGGCCAGGAAGAGGTGCTCCCTCGCCTGTCCTCCTGGACCTATAGCGACCTCGTACTCGCCCTTCTTGGCGGAGATCACGAGGACAGCCGCATCGGCCTGGGAAGCGCCTGTGATCATGTTCTTGATGAAGTCCCTGTGGCCCGGCGCGTCGATGATGGTGAAGAAGTTCTTCTTCGTCTCGAACTTGGTGTAGCTGGTCGTGATCGTCAGTCCCCTCTCCCTCTCCTCCTTCACCGTGTCCATGATGAAGGCGTAGACGAAGGACTCCTTCCCCAGCCTCTTGGCCTCCTCTTCCAGCTGCTTCAGCTGCCGCTCGTCGATCGACTTGTTCAGCACCAGGAAGTGGCCGATGGTCGTCGACTTGCCGTGGTCGACGTGTCCTATCACGACGAGGTTGATGTGCGGCTTTCCGGACATCTCGACTCGGGACCGGATTCTCCTTGCAGGTATTTAAAGCCAAAATCCGATTGTAGGGCGTTGGGACAGGGAAAATTTCTCTCTGCAAAAAATCTGGAGGTGTTTTGGGAGGTATCGGGCGCTCAGAGCGATCAGTGGGGGAGGGCCCTCGCCTCCTACGTCCGACCACCAGCGAGGCGCCTAAGAGTGCTGCGATGACGGCCAGGAGCGCAGGCAGCACGTAGGTCGAGACCGGTTCGGCGAAGTACTGGGTAGAGGTAGTGGTGGTGCTGAGGGTGGTAGTGGTGGAGAGGGTCAGCGTCGTCGACAGGGTTGTGGTGGTCGAGTAGGTCGTGGACTGGGTGAGGGTGGTAGTCTCGGTCCTGGTGGTCGTGGCGGTCTGCGTGAGCGTTGTGGTCGTCGAGCTGGTGGTCGTCGTGACGGAGGTCTGGGTTATGGTGGTGGTCCGGACGTCGTAGACCGTGGTCGTAGATCCTACAACGGAGGTCACGGTCGTGCTGAGCGTTGACGTCGTTAGGACNGTGCTCGTCGTTGTCGTCGAGACGACCAAGGCGTCGGGACAGAACCAGCTGTAGAACGCGTCATAATTCGGTATTGGTATGCCCGGCATGAAGGGAGGTGTAGTCAATGTAAATGAGATAGAAGTCGGAGTCACGGGATTACTAGAGGGCGAAACCGAGAGTGTGCTGAAGCCTATCGTTGCAGCATTCACTTCGTCTAAGTCTAAGACGCGATAGGATAAGGGCCAGCCGTTGGTGGCTCCGGTGTAGATAAGGCAAGTCCCTGTCGATGCCGAATCATATGCTGCTTGGTCCGTTGCGCCATCGCCTAGGACGAATGCGTGTGAGAGGTCGCCCGTCGACGGGTTAACGGCGAACAGCACTACATCAAAGGAGCCGAAGTGGCTTGAATATCCGACGGCGTAAGCGAGACCGCCGACCATCGATAGCGAAAAAATGTCCTCGACTCCGGACGTCCCGAAGGTCTTCGCGAGCTCCAGGTTGAGGGTGTTGGGGTCGAGCCTCATGAACAGGAACTCCTGGTTGCCGGGGGGGAGCTGGTGAATGCCCGCAACGTAGACCTTGCCGCCTGCAACCACTATGTCGCGCCCCTCTTCGAATTGTCCGGTCCCGAAGACCTTGTAAGGATTGGGACCAGCGACGAAATCCCCTGCAATAGCATCGAACCTAGCGACGAAGAGGTCATTTGCAGAGGTCCTTCCCGTCACGTAGAGCGTGTTACCGGAAATTGTGATCGAATTCGCTGAGTCCCCTACGCCAGCTATAATGACTCTCCTGGCCCATACAATGCTCAGGTCCGAGGTCTGAACTTTAAGCAGGTGGGCTGCACTTGACGACATACCAGCTATGTATAGGTATGAGCCGTCGGGGCTGATGGTCAGACCGAACGGCTGATCCGCTCCGTCGACGTCGTAGACTGCAGCGCCGAGAACGATGCAGTTCGTCGTGTCGAACTTCACCAGCAGGACGTTTGATGGATTGGCTCCATAGTAGGTGTAGCCGATGACGTAGACGTTCCCGCCGTAAGCGACGACCGCCTGGCCAAAATCATCAACGCCCCCTATGTCGACCGCACGTATGCACCTGAACGAGTTGTCCGCTCTGTTGAATATCGCGAGGAAGAGGTCCCACGCACCGGTACCGGTGCTGCGTGTCCGACCCACGATATAGATGTAGTTCGAGTCGACGAAGATTCCTCGGGCAACATCATCACCAGACGGCCCTCCGAAGAGCTGCCTGAAGGTCACTACCGCCGCGTTCGCTACGACGATCTGCGTCCCGATCAGCAGGGCCAAGGCCACCAGTATTACCAGGACTTTCCTCATACAATTTCAGCAGCGGACTACTGTGCTAAAACTTTTGCGAATTTGGAATCTGGAACGATCCGAGCGTATCCTGTACGTCGGACGCTACATTGAGCTCCGGCAAAAGGCGCCCCCAAACCGGAAAAGTGTG
>JGI26465J51735_1000091_pt1 | contig 33901 bp, 37 predicted proteins | sample PerSpoBPS_BMetaG_FD_51735 | JGI IMG/M metagenome (IMG submission 51735) | reverse complement strand
CGCGCTGAAGATCGTGAAGGGGTGCGACTGCGTGGATGGGTGCCCCAAATGTGTCTACTCGCCCTACTGCGGCAACAACAACAAGATGCTCTCCAGGCGCAACGCTGTAAGGATTCTACAGACAGTGCTAAATAAAGAAGGCGCCCCCCTCCTCAGGGAGATCCCAAGAAGAGAAAAAGGAATTGTCTAACCCCGCGCGCGGAGGGCCCTCTCCCCGCTTATGGGGGTAAGGCGGGGGCTATGACACAGATAAACGACCTGGCGGCGCCGCTTCTTGCCCCTCGGTGGGGGCGCGGCTTCGGCTGGCGTCAGCCCAGCCAGACCAGGCCTTCGTCGTCGATTTGTTCTGCTCCGCGTCCGGGCTTGACGTCGGCGACCTTGTGCATGTGTTTGAGGTCGCGGGCGGCGGGCATCGCCGCCTCTGGGATGTAGAGCACCGCGTTTAGCTTGTCGGCGAGGCTCATGCCTTTTCTGTTTTTGTACCGCCACACCGCGCTGTCTATCTTCTTCACCAGCTCCAAGAGGCCCTCGTCGCCTTCCTTCCACTGTTCCGGCGGGTCCTCTATGGCCTCGTCGTGGATGGATCTGCCGAAGGCCTCACGCCATATCTTATCGGTGAGGAAGGGCATGATGGGCGCGAGGAGCTTCAGGCTGTACTTGAGCACCGTGTAGAGGGTCCATATGGCCGCCTCCTGCTCCTCCTTGGTGAAGACGCCTTCTCTGTTGTAGGCGCGGGACTTGACCAACTCGATGTAGTGGTCCGCGAAGTCGTGCCAGATGAAGTTGTAAAGGGCTTGGGCCGGCTCGTAGACGTCGAAGCGGCTGTATGCCTCTATGATCCTCCTCGCCACGTTGTAAAGCCTGGCGAGCATCGCCTTGTCCACCGGCGTGAGTCGGGGCGCCGTCTGGGGCTCAGGGAAGGATAGGACGAAACGCGACACGTTCCACACCTTTGTGGCGAACTCCTTCCCCTCCCTTATCATGTTTTCATTGTAGCGGTAGTCTGTGCCCAGCCGCCCCGCGGCCGCCGCCCAGAAGCGGACTGGGTCCGCGCCGTATTTCTCCACAGGCGCCAAAAGGTCGATGACGTTGCCCTTGCTCTTGTGCATGGCCTCCCCCTTCTCGTCAAGGCCCATGCCGTTGATCCTCACGTGGCGAAACGGCACATCGCCGAAGAGGAGGAAGGCCCTGAGGACTGAGTAGTAGAGCCAGGTCCGGATGATGTCGTAGCCCTGGGGCCTCATTATGGAATGCGGGTAGACCTTCGGGAAGACGTTGAACTCCTTCGTGGCGCCCGAGGCGTACATCCAGGAGATGGAGGAGTCGAACCAGGTATCTAATACTCTGGGGTCTCCCTCCAGCCTGCCGTCTTTGCATGCCTCCTTCACCTCGGCCGGAGGCTCGCCGCGCCAGGGCTGGTAGTACCCGCCTCCGTTGGGCACTATGGGGATCCGCTCGCCGTTTGGCTTCACGCACCACCAGATAGGCGCCTCCGTGGCGTAGTAGCGGCGCCGCGACACGGGCCAGTCCAGCTCCAGCGACTTGATCCAGTCGATGAGGACCTGCCGGTATTCGGGCGGGTAGAACTCCATCTTGTGCGCCAGCTCTATCAGCTTTTCCTTGAACTCCACCTGCTTTACGAAGAGCTCCCTGGTGACGATGATCTCAAGCGGCGTCTTGCAGCGCCAACACACCGGCACGTTGTGCACCAGCCGCTCCTGTTTGACCAGCAGGCCAGCGGCTTTCAGGTCCTCTATTATCTTGGCGCGGGCCTCCCTGATGGTGAGCCCGGCGTATCTGCCCGTCTTTATCCTGCCGCCCTCGTCGACTATGATCTTAATCGGCAGTTTGAGATCGTTTACGATCATTAGGTCTCTGGTGTCGCCGAATGTGGAGATCATCACTAAGCCCGTGCCGAACTCGGGGTTAGCCGCCCTGTGCGGCAAGATGGGGACCACCTGGCCCTCGGGCGGCACCACGGCGTGGAGGCCGCTGAGTCTCTGGTAGCGGGCGTCGTCGGGGTTGTATATGACGGCGACTGTGGCGGGGAGGAGCTCGGGCCTTGTGGTGGCTATGATTATGTCCTCCCCCGTCTCCTGGACCTTGAACTTTATGTGGTTTAGGTAGGTCTCCTCCTCCCTGTACTCAATCTCGGGCTCCGCCAGCGCGGTGCGGCAACGGGGGCACCACGGCGTAGGCCTCTCCGCCTCGTATATGAGCCCCCTGCGCCACAGCTCCACGAAGGTGCGCTGCGTCATTTTCCTGTACTCGGGGCTGTCTGTGCCGTGGGGCCAGTAGTCGAAAGAGAGGCCCCACCGCCTAAGCGACGCCACGAACTCCCCCTCGTAGCTGTCCAGCTGCTCCTTGCAGAGCCTTAGGAACTCCTCCCTCGGCACCTCGTGCGCCACTATGTTGTGCTTCTTCTCAATCTGGACCTCTATGGGGAGGCCGTTTCTGTCTAGGTAGAAGGGGAACACCACGTCGTAGCCCCTCATCCTGAGGAACCTGGCTATCATGTCGAAGTGGGCGTAGGACGCCGTCTGGCCTATGTGCGGCCTGTTGCTGGACAGGTAGGGAGGCGGCGTGTCGATGACGAAGACGGGTTTGCCTCCGCTTATCTTAGTCTTGAATCTGCCCTCCCTCTCCCACGTCTGGATGAGCTCCTCCTCCCACCTTATGTCCCACCTGGTGGGTAGCCTATGTGCCACGGAGCTGAACTCAGGGGTGTTTTTAAATAGTTGTAGCCTTCGGGAGAAAGATTTTAATATACTGTGGGTTCCCCCACAATGCTTAACAGGGAGGTTTTCCTCATAGCCAACGGCACCGGGGTTAGGCTGGGCGAGTTCCTGGTGGAACTGAACTTCGACCAGCCGGGTATCCTTGCCACGCTTTCAAACGTCTTTGCGGAACACGACGTAAACATAATCAATATAGCAATAGACGCCGCCCGCCAGCATCTACACTTCATTACGGACCTCACCCTCCAGACTGAAGAACAGATGCAGGAGATCTTGAAACAACTCCAGATGTTTGCCTTCGTCAAGAAGGTAAAACATAGAATATCGGCGGCGTCTATCTTCGTCCCACGTCTTATCACCCACGTCATAAACGGCAAACCAGCCTTAGCCCTCGAGAAAGACCTTGTAGTCCACCTCCAAGACCCTGCTAAACTCGCCGAGGAGATGGCCAAGAGAGACATAAAAACTCTAAAAGAGGTCGCGACGACTCTTGACGTAGTGACGCTAGAGGAGGCGCTTTACATAATCCAACTCAGAGGCTTGGCTACCCTCGAAACCACATTAAAAGAGGGACGACTTGAGGCACGCCTATGTAGCCTCGTCCAGCCGCTGATACGGACCTACCTAGACGCCTTCTTCAAAGAACTCGGCGTCCGGGCAAAGACTGTAGACGAAGGCGCCTGCCTCCGCGTCGAGACTTAACCATCTCTAAACACGATACGCGGAGGGGGGCCGCACCTGATCCCGATCCTGAGCGTCAAGCGCATCAGCGGGTCGCTACACAGGGGGTGTTCGTCCCCGAAGGGGAGGCCCAAGGTGATGTTGAGGACAGGTCTCTCCAACATGTCGGCAGTGGAGGGGGGCGGGTTTCCGCTGGGCTTCTCCACGGTGTTGGCTCCCGCAAGCCAGCCTAGAAGCGCCAGGAGCCACGCCGCGGTTAGGAGGGGCGCAACCCGCATGTAGAGCAACAGGTCTATATATTTATCTCTGCACGGATTTTCTGCAGGTAGGCGTCTAGGAGGCCTGCCTTTTCGAAGAATTCGCAGACGCGGCACATGTCCCGCGCGGAGGGGGCGCCGCAGTGTTTACACCTCTTCGGCTGGGCCTCCGGCGTGGTTTCTCTCAAAATACGCGTAAGCTTCCCGCCGAAGGAGGACAGGTTGTACTTCACGGAGGGCATCTCCCGCTCCAGCTCGGCGAGCATGAACTTTAGGTTGTAGCGGGGGTTCGTGGTTACGTATGGGCACTCCAGCTCCATGAGGGGCAGGCCGTGGTAGTGGGCATACAGCGCAATTTCCTCCTCCCTTATGTACTTCAGCGGCTTGATGCGGGGTATTAAGTCCTTCTCATCGGCGTCTTCGTACGTGCCGTACCAGCGGAACCGCGAGAGGTTGCCCATAAGGACGTTTAGGAGGACCGTCTGGGCTTCGTCGTCTAGGTTGTGCGCCGTGGCGATCTTCGTCCAGCCCCTCCGCCTGCCGATGAGGTTCATGGCGCGGCGCCTCAACACGCCGTCTATGGTGCACATGTGAACCTCGTAGCCGGCCTTGGCGAGCCTCTCGGAGAGCTCCATCGCCGTAACGCCGAAGATGTCTCTGAAGTGGTACACTTTGTACTCTATGCCGAATTTGGCGGCCAGCTCCTTTACGTAGTCCCTCCGCGCCATGCGGTAGAAGCAGCTGTAGGGGTGGCCCTCGTTTATCGTGAAGGCCTCCATCTTCACGTCTCTCAGCAGACCCCTCTCCCTGAATTTGCCCAGCATGTGGAGGAGGACGAGGCTGTCTTTGCCGCCGGACACCGCGATGGCCACGTAGTCGCCGGGCTCTATGAGCCTCTCGTCGCGTATAGTCTTGAGTACCTTCCTCTCCAGCGAGTTGAAGAGGCAACGAAGGCAGAGCCTCTCGCCGCTTACCGCGCGGAGGTACTGCGCAGGCCTCCTGCCGCAGTGATGGCAGAGGCTACTTGTCGAGGTCGATGTGAGGGATGGCTCCATGCTTCCGCTCCGCCTTCTCTATCTCCAGCGTGAAGGTCTCCAGCGAGGTCCTGAAGATGTAGAACACGAGGCCGCAGTTTTTGCAACGGGCTATCATGATGGTGTTCTCAGGCCCCTTGTGGCGGTAGGTGTAAGGCGCGGGCAGGGCCTCCCACTCCGGCATCCCGCAACGCGGACATGTGATCACGGAGAGACTCGGACCTATATTTTAGTCTTTTGCGAGGTTGGCCTTAACCCAGCTCCAAGCGTCGCAGAGCGTGGAAAAGCTCAGGTGGCCGCCCTCCCTCCCCACCATGATGGTGAGTAGCCCGGCGCCCATGGCGCCTAAGTCCTCATCGCCGTCTCCTATATACACGGCCTCGTGGGGCCTCGCCCCTATTCTCCTCAGGGCGTGGGTAAACACCGGCTTGAGGGGTTTCCGCCTCAGCAAAACGTCGGAGGTTATAAGCGCGTCGACGGCAACGCCGCTGGCCTCTAGGAAGAGCTCTGGGAAGCATCTACAGGGAGTGTTTGAGACAACAGCCACCTTGCCGGCCTCCTTAGCCCATCTGAGGAACTCCACGGCGCAGGGCATAGGCGTCAGCCGGCTTTTTACCTCCTCTATGAACTCCCTGGCGAGGAGGACGGGATCGCGGCCGGTCTTTGAGGCTATGACCCTGGCGATGGCCCGTAGCGGTACTTCGTAGCCGGCGTTGTTCACCCCCTCCACGACCCAAGCCACGGCATCCACCACGCCGGGGTCTCCACGTCTGTGCAACACGTCGCGCCACGTGCCCCAGAAGTCCACCTGCCGCACCAGGAGGCCCCAGAAACTCACCAAGAAATTCATAACCCAACACACGCCGCCTCAAGACGCAACGTGCCGGAACCGAAGCGCATCACATGCTTATAGCCGCGACTAATTAAACTTTATCCTCAACGGCCGCGATTATCTTGCGCATGGCGATGTGGGACTCCACGATGAGAACAAGCCCAACACGGCGACATACGCGACCAGGGCAGGCGGTCAACGCCTCTGGGCGTATATTTGGGCCGCGGCGGCGAGGCCTGTTTTCTGTAGTAGTGGCTACGTTGTGGCCGGCGCGGCTTATATCCACTAGGCGGCGGGGGACGCCTCCAGAGGCCTAGTTAAGTGTCTCTAGGCGTTGCGTCGGGAGGTCCGTCAGGGGGCGTAGGCCTGTATCTCACTGCGACATCACATATGACCNCGACGCGTCTCTTTTCTACCAAACGCATGAGGTGCCGCGTCGCCACCGGCGGGGGGATCCCCTCCTTCAGTGCCTCGGCGATTATTGTCTCGAGGTCGGCCTCGCCTAGCCTTCTGAGTATTGCGTAGACGCGCTCCACGGCTTTGCTTAACTCGGTAATTAAATTGTGCGGCGGATCGGCACGCTGTATCCTGTGAACCAGAGCCAGTTGTACCTGCCGGCGAGGGTTATGAGGGCGGGGACTACGAGGGGGCGTATTATAAATGCGTCGAGTAGGGCTGCTAGGGCAATGGTAAAGCCTATTTGTCTGAGCAACAAGGTCTGAGACAACATGAGGGTGGAGAAGGCGGCGGCAAGCACTATGGCCGCTCCTGTGATAACCGGGCCTGTTGTCACAATGGCTGTTTTTATGGCCTCTTTTTCGTCCAGCCCCTTCTCTATTTCTTCTCTTATTCGGGTGATTATGAAGATGTCGTAGTCTGTGCCTATGGCCATTAAGAAGGCGAAGAGCGACACCGGGACCAGCCAGTAGGTGGGCTGGCCCAGAGCTTCTTGGAAAAGCGCCACCTCGGCGGCTAGGCTCCAGACTATCGACATGAGGACTGTGGCCACTAGGCGGAGGGGTATGAGGAAGCTTTTGAGCAGAAAGGCGAGTATGAGGACTACGGTGGCTATGACCACGTAGATTTGGAGGCTCCAGAACTTGACATATATTTCGTTAAATATCACATTTTTCCAAGAGGCGGCTCCGCCGATTAGATAGGGGCCGTAGTAGGCGCGGAGCTGGTCTAGCCGTCTGTATACGTCAAGTAGCTTGTCAGATGTGTCTTCCAGCGATAGTTTGACGGCGACTATGTACCAGTCGCCGCGTTTCTCTAGGGTGTAGTTGACGTAGTTTGGCAGTTTTTCCACCTCGTGCAACAGTTCGGGGGGCGGCGGGTTCTTCATGGCTATGTATGTGGTGGAGAGCGCCGTCACGTTTTTGAAGTAGGTCGTCGCGACTTCCAGCGCCTTTTTGTACTGAGTCTCGGGCATGGCTACGACGGGGTTTGCGGTGATTCTAAGCGTGGAGATTAGGAAGAGGAAGGAGAGAAGCGTGACCAGCGTAGCGGCTACGGCGACTAGGAGGGGCCTTTTGAGAGCTGTGTCGACTGCCTTTTCTAGCAACCTAGAGCGGCCTCTGTGGGCTGCGATGGTTTTCTTGGGCCAGAACACCCTGTCGCCGAGTAGGTAGAGGAGGGCAGGTAATATTAAGAAGACCGTCAAGACGATGAAGAGAGTGGTTATGAGGTAGCCTACGCCGATTGACTGCATAAAGGGTAGGCGGGATATGGCGAAGGAGCCCAGCGAGGTGGCGACTACCGCTGCGCTGGCCGCTATGGATCTGTTGGCGTAGCGGCTCACCACCTTGACGGCCTCTGTCTTGTCTCTGCCGAGGGCCCGCTCCTCGGCGTAGCGGCTTACCATGAGCAACATGTAGTCGACGCCTATGGCGAATATCACCGGCGCCGCCATATACACAGTCAGGTAGTAGGTCTTCTGGATTTCGTGGATTTGGTAGAAGAAGCCCATGACCCCGAGGTAGGTGAGGCCCACGGCGGAGATTATGAGGACCGGCGCCGCGAGGGTCCCCATGACGTAGAGCAACACTGTGAAGAGGGCGGCGGCTGTGGACCTGTCGATTTTAGACACGTCTTCTGTCACGACTTGTGTGAAGCTTTTTAGGAGGAAGGACGTGGAGACGGGCACGCCGAGTTGCGGCGGCACGTCGGGCATCTCCTCACTGCTTTTGACCACGGCGAGGGCGTATTTGTCCTGGTACACCAGGTCGGCGGCGCCCGCTATTGAATATATAGTAGGCGGGGGGTACCTCGTCGTTAAGTTCCTCACAAGATCAGACTTAAACATCTCTACGGCCTTCTCCACGTCTCCGCCGCAGACTAGGTAGGGCAGGTAGGGCCTGACAAGCGGCGGGGTCTGGTTTATCAGCTGCACATAGACGTACTGCCTCACGCCGACTGCGGCCACGGCGCGGGCTAGGTCTATCAANGTTTTGTTGAGCCTCGTGGCGAGNATGGCCTCCGTCACGTTTTCCACGGCGGGCTGGCTGGCCCAAGTCCTCCAGGTCACGTTGNCCAGATACCGAGACACGTTGCCGTATGTCTCATCCGCGGCGAGCCTCACCGCTACATCTACGTCGTGCACAGCGATGTATNTGTCGTATAGCTCCAGAAACCTCTGCGTGCGGTTGTCCACCGACCTGCCCAGCGCAACGACGCCGTATGTGCCCAGCAGAAGCCCCCACGCCTTTTCCCGGGCCTCTTCGTAGCCCCCCACCAACTGGTCGAGGTCTTCGCATATCCTCTTGGTGGAGTTAGAAATCTCCAAGGCCGCCTCTCTGAACCGCGAAGTGGCGTTTTCCACCGCCTCCTCCATCTTCTGGTTGTAGATCCTCAACGCCTCGTCTAGGATAGTCCACGCGGTGGTGGCGTTGGGGAAGAGGCGGGATAGGTTCCTGGCCTTCTCCTCGACTCGGGGCCCGAATATGACAACCGGCAGAGGTTTAAAGCCGCCGTCACCTGCGCCGCTTTGCGTCCCGTTTTTCAAGATTGCCTCTACCACCTTCGGCTCGATGTCTTGCGGCATGAGTTTAGACTCGTCGTAAATGAGGACGTCGAATACCTTCGGCGACAGCAAGGCGAGGTATACGTAGACCGCCGCTAGGATGGCGGCGACGGCCACGAGCTTCCTCACAGCCGAAGATGCGCCTCGCTTCTATAAAAAGATATGTACAAAATGATTTATACGGGGAGCTGGGGGGAGGTGTGGAGCATGTGTTTCTCATCGCCGCCGGGGACTTCAAGGCGAGGGCGGTCCGGTACCTACTAACCGCCTTGGCCATCGGCGTCGGCGTGGCTCTACTCGTGGCCCTCGTCGTCGTAAGCGACGCGACCAGGGAATACGTGGAGCAGACGCTGTTTAAGGTGTACCCAGCCGACATCATGATCTACTCAGACTCGATAAACATCCCTACATACATCGTGGATGTGTTGCGAAGCAACGCGGCTGTGGAGACTGCGGAGGGCATCGTGATAACTACGGGTCTCTACAACGGACAGGTGGTCTCCATCGTGGGGATCCCGCTGAGGAATGTGGATTACTTCGCGGTGGATCTCAAGGAGGGTAGGCTCCCCGCGTCTGGGGGGGAGGCTGTTGTGGAGGAATCGCTTGGGGTTAAGCCAGGGGATGTGCTTGAGGTAAAGATGTACTCAGGGGTCTCCGGCGGCGAGAAAACCCTGCAGGTGCAGGTGGTTGGGGTAATGCGGAGCTTCCTCAAGGGCTTCGTCGGCGCCTTTAGGCTTAACCTGGTGGTGGTGCCGCTGGATTGGCTCCAGGAGAACACAGGCACGGGTCCCTTCGTCAACGCAATCCTCATAACCGTCAGGGACAAGGCCTATGTTAAGCCGCTTTACCGGGATCTGAAGGAGACGTATAGAGAAGCCCAGGTGTACACCCAGGAGACTCTTCTGGAGACCGTCACGCAGGTCTTCAACGCCCTCAACACGGTGTTTTCCGTAATAAGCGGGGCGGCGCTTGTCACCGCGGCAATAACCACCTTCGCCGTCATGTCCATCACGGCGAGGGAGCGGCTGAGGGAGTTCGGCCTGCTTAAGGCCATGGGCATCCCGTCTCGAGACATCCTCCTCTCAGTGGCGGCCGAGGTTGTGCTTATAGCAACCGTAGCCGGCGTCGCGGGCATCGTCGTCGGCTTCTTCGGGGCAAACGCAGTTAAGGAGATGCTTATAGGAATGGGGATAAATTTCGACGTGCCTATAACCTTCCGACCACAATACGCCGCGTTGGGCTTAGCCACCTCGCTTCTGGTCGCCGTAGTGGGCACAGTTTCGCCGCTTTACAGAGTCGCCAGGCTGAGACCGCTGGAGATAATGCAGCTATGGCGGTAGAGCTCCGCAACGTGTCGAAGATCTACAGCAACGGCGCGGCGAAGACCGTGGCCTTAGACGGCGTGTCGCTGGCGGTGTCGCCGGGCGAGGCCGTGGTGCTTATGGGCCCCTCGGGGTCGGGCAAAACCACACTGCTCAACATCATAGCGACGCTCGACAGGCCGACAAGCGGGGAGGTGCGCATCATGAATATCGACGTTACTAAACTGTCCGAGAGCCAACTTGAGAGGTTCAGGCTGAAAAACATCGGCTACCTCTTCCAAAGCTACAACCTGGTNCCCTATTTAACCGCGGATCAGAACGTGGCGCTTCCCCTTATGGCGCTCGGNGTGAAGANGGAGCTGGCGCTTCTGAGGGCCCGCGTCTTGCTGGAGCTCGTGGGCTTGGAGAAGGCGGCGCGGCTGTATCCGCATCAGATGTCCGGCGGCATGCAACAGCGGGCGGCCATCGCCAGGGCGCTTGCCACGAACCCGCCCCTGTTGATACTCGACGAGCCCACGTCGAACATAGACCTAGACAACGCCTCGTTGGTCCTGGGGCTTATATACGTAATAAACCGGCTTCTGAAAAACACCGTGTTCATCGCCACACACGACCCAGACGTGGCGCGTATAGCCACGCGCGTGGTATACATGCGCGGAGGACGCGCCTACGAAACCGCCGAGCCCCCGAGGAGGGACTTCAAGGTAGATATGGAGCGAGCCGCCGCCGTATACGAGAAGCTGAAACACCTCGACGAGTTNATAGGNCTATGAGGAGCCTCCTCCTTCTCTTGCTAGCGGCTGANCTCCTGCTGGCGTCTACCGTAGTGGTGACCTACGTCGTAAAGCCAGACGGCAAAACNGTTACAAACGTCAAGCTCCGTGACGTTNTGATAAACAGCGGCCCAGCCCCCCTCAATATCTCCGGCGTCCTCCTTCCTCCGTACTCGGCCGCCGTGCTGGAGCAAGCAATAGGCAACGTGTATCCGCCGTTTCTGGCGCTGGACGTTGGGCTGAGGTACATAAACGGGACGTTGAGCGGGGGCGTTCTAAAGGCGGACGAAGACGCCGTGGTCGAGCTGAGGCTTGGGCTACGCGCCTTGTTGCCGGTGTCTGTGCCGGTGATAGTCTCCATCCCGGCGGACGACAAGCTGGCCATTCTCTACGAAACCGCGCCGACGACTATCACCCAGATCTCAGGCACCACGGTCTACTACTGGAGCTTGTTCGTGGATAACCAAGCCGAGTTCCGCGTGAAGTTTAGAATTAGGCAGTTCGGGAGCTTCGGCGCCGTGAAGATGCCGACAGTCTCCGTGGTCGCGACGCTACGTATAAACGACACTCTGACCGCGCTTGAAGAAAGGGCAAGAGGGCTAGACGCAGCATATGCACAGGTGAGCAACTTCACAGAGGCAGTCGCCGTGTTTACAGACGCGGCTTACGGCCAGCTACGGAACTTGACCCAGCTGATTCAGATACTCAACTTGACCGGCGTCGCGCTGGAGCAGGGGGCCGTGGCTTTAAACACCTCCACCTACGCCCTTGAGGCGTTGAGGATGCAGATACGCGCCCTAGGCGACGCGGCGAGCGGCGTGGCGGAGACGCTCAACCAGAGCACCCTCCTCGTCGATTATCAATACACAGCCCTGATCACCGCGGCAAATCTGCTGGAGGTGCAGTCGTCAGCCCTCTCCTCCTACAAGACGGCCGCAGACGAGACGCTGAAAAGCCTCCGGGACACAAAGGAGCAACTCCACGCCATAAGGCGGAATCTGCTTGAAGCCCGCCGGTCGCTTGACGGCGCCATAAGAGACGTGGAGGAGGCGAAGAGGAGGCTCTCCTCCCTAAACGTCACCGTGCCCGAAGCCAGGCAGGCGGTGGAGACGTCGGCGGCTCTTCTCGACTCGGCGGCCAGCCGGCTCTACGCGCTACGCGGAGCCGTGGATTCCCTCCTGTCTACGGTAGAAGCCTTGATAGCAATTACGGACTCGGCGGCGAGGACCCTCGAGACGACGAGCAGGAGCCTCGGCGAACTCGCGCCGCTTCTAAACAGAACAGCCGCCTCCACGCGAAGCAACGCCACTGTGCTGAGGAGTGATATGCCGCAGATAATCCGCAACGCAACTAAAAACCTCCAGGGAGTTGCGCAGAACCTCTACAAGACGGGAGACGAAGTAACCAGGTTCACAATCCCCCTGCACAACGCCTCGGCGACCCTAGCCGACGTGGGGCGCCGCCTCAAGCAAAACGCCGCGGAGCTCGACAAGTTCCGCATAGAACAGACCAAGGCACTGCCGAGGCTCGGCGCGGTGCTCTCAGCTACGCAGAACTACACCTACCTCATCAACGCCCAGAAGCGGGAAATAGAGGCGCAGATAGAAGCGCTGAGGAGGTACCACGCGGCGGTTAACGCAAGCGAAATGGAGCTCCAGTGGCTCATCGAGTTGCCAGTAGCTGTGAAGAACGTCACGCTAAGCCTTACGCCGATACAGCTTGAGAGGTCGCAACAGAGTAACCTAGTTAACATACCGACTCTACTTACACTGATAGTCGCAATTACGGGCGCTGCCAGCGCGGTAATGTTCGCACTGAGACGAAAAGGCTTGTAAACCCGTTGCAAGAAAACGATACCAGGTAGAAATCTGTGAATCTCGACGTTACAAAAAACGTTTACTTGTTTAGCTCGGCAAATTTTTGCTTGCTCCAGCCTGTGAGTGAGAGGCCTGTAACCTTGACCCAGGTCTTGGGGTCTACCTTGAAGGAGCTTTCGACCTTTTCGCGGTGGCCGACGACGTTGTATGTGCAGAATGGGAATACCCTGCCGTCGGGCGTTGCGTAGTGTATGTCGCAACGCTGTACGCGCTCCACGTCGTAGTTCATGGTGTCCATGAAGTGCATTATGCCGATGCCGACTACGTTGAAGAAGAACTTGCCCAGTGAGTCGTAGTCCTTCTTGACGAGCACCTCATATATGAGGTCCTTCACTTTTTTGTGCTTCACAGCCTTCAGTAGCTTCAGCGCCTTCACCTTGGCTGTCTGTTTGTAGATGCCGCCTTTTGCCGCGGTGTAGTAGATGTCCCACGCGCCTTTCTCAAAGGCGTCTACGTCTACAAGCTTGGTGATTGGGTATACGCGCTTCTCGTCCTCGTCGTAGTATATAAACGTGGCGGCGCCGCACATGGGGTTCATGGAGAAGAGAGGCTTGGGCGAGTCTGTCAATACCTCAACCATCTTGGCGAAGGCCACCGGCCAGTTTGTGGGTCTCCAGTCCCACCTGCTTATGACGCCGCCGGTCTGCTTCTCTATCTCTATGATGGTGTCTGGTATCGTGATCCTGTACTTCCTAAGCTCCTCCTTGCTGTAGAGCCTTGCGCGTCCTGAGAAGCTGACCGGCTGGATGTTAACCCACCTAACTACGTCTCTGTTCTGTATCGCGAAGTTAATTATCCTGCCGAGGTCTTTGTCGTTGTAGTTTTTCACAAGAGTTACGACTGGGACTATGGACCGGTGGCCTAGCTTCCTCGCGTTTTCGATGACTTTTTCTTTTATTATCCTGTAGGCCTTGGGGTGGTACATGCGGTGTCTCCACACATCCTCATTCTTCTCGTCTATTGTGTCAAACTGCAGATAGAGGGTGGAGATGCCGGCGTCTAGGAGGGCTTTGTAGTACTCTATGTCGTTGGCGAGTCTTATGCCGTTGGTGTTTATCTCAATATGCGTGAAGCCGAGCTTCCTGGCCATCTTCACGATCTCGGGCAGGTCGTCTCTCAGCGTGGGTTCGCCTCCGGAGATCTGTATGGCGTTTGGAGCCCAGGGCTTCTGCGCCCGCAACGTCCTAAGCATGTACTCTATCTGCTCCAGAGTCGGCTCGTAGACGTAGCCAGCGGCGCCTGCGTTGGCGAAGCAGACCGGACAAGCCATGTTGCACCGGTTCGTGACGTCTATTATCGCCAGCACAGTGTTGGATTTATGCACCGGACACAGGCCGCAGCCCTCAGGGCATGAACCCATGTCTTTGTAGAACTCGAGGTCCGTGTAGGGGTTGGCTAGGCCCTTCGCGATGTACTCCGGCCTGTCCCACTGGAGGAAGAAGTAGTACATCTCGGCGTCTCCCCAGTAGAGATCCTCGAAGACTCCGTGTTCTGGACAGCTCTTCTTAAGCCAGATGGCGCCGTTTTCCTCGTACACGACGGCGGGTATTCTACTGTTACACACAGGACACAGCGACAGCGTGGCCTTCACGACCCTCGTGTCTTCAGGTAGCCCATACTGTCTCTTCAACGTGGACTGCCACTTCTCGTTAAGCAACGTGGACTTGTACCTCTCGGCGAGGTTAAACCTTGAAATATCCACCAGCCTCCGCGGCTGTTGCGTCTGTAACTCCACGATTTGTTTACTCATCAACCCGCTAAAGAAGCGCCTAATTTAAACTTTTTAACTATATACCGTTAAAACAGTTAAAAACCCGAGCCGTTGAGAAGCCGTGGAGGTCCTCTCCAGAGTTCTGGCGCTTCTTGGGGTAGGGAAGCGCGAGATCGACATCTACCTCGCATTGGTGGAGAAGGGGCCGTTAACGGCGAGGGAGCTCTCAGACCAGCTTGGGATCCCCTACACAAAGATCTACGCCTACCTGGATAAGCTGGGGAGCCTTGGGCTTATCTCGTCTGAACGCGCCGCGCGCCCCGCCAAGTTCAAGGCGACTCCCCCCGCCGAGGTCTATAAAAAACTTGTGGGGGCCGCAGCCGACGCCTTGAAGTCTCTCAAGCCTCTCTTCGACAGTCTGCAGATGGCGTATGAAAGCCGGTACGCCGCCGTGGCGCCCACCTTTCTGACCTTGATCCGCGGCGCCGAGCGGGTGGCGGAGCTTATCCAGGAGGTGGTGACTACGGCTGAGGACGAGGTGTATCTGGCAGTTCCATTTGAGGAGCTTGTGGACTACCGGCTCCTAGCCGTGATAAGCGAGGAGTCGAAGCGGTTAGCCGTGAAGATCCTCACAACGGAGCGTCTGAGGACTAGGTTCGACCTACCGCCGCGCGTAGAGGTGAGAGCCGCCCGGGAGATGTTCGGCGGCGGCGCCATAGGGACCGCGGTGACCATCTACGTCAAATACGGCGGCGACATAACGGGCATATATACAAACGACAAATTCCTCATCGAGGTCGCCCGGACGTATTTCGACCACGTGTGGCGAAGGGCTAACGTTATATAGACATGTGTGGTCGTCGGCTGTGATGAAAATCCAAGTGGGGCCGACGAGAGGTGAAGGGGGTCTGGAGCGCTGACATAATGGTAAATGAGCCGCGGCGTTACTCCACCTCGACCTCCGAGCTTTCTCTCTTGGTTACTACGAGGAGCTTCGCGTCGGGTATCGCCTCTTTCAGCGCGTTGGCGAAGTCTCTAGCCTGGGTGGCCACCACAATTTGGTGCTGGCCAGCCAGCGTTTTGATGAGCTCCACGAAGGCTTTTCTGATGTTGGCGTCTACGTAGGGGATCGGCTCGTCGAATATGACAAAGCCTAGGTTTGTATGCGCGATTTCCCTGAGGGTTAGGGCCAGCGCCAGCGCTATGGAGAGGCGCTGGCCGTCGCTGAGTTTGGAGATGCCGTATTTATCGCCGGCGGGCGTAACTGCGTAGAACTCGTAGTAGCCTCTGCGTTGCTCCAGGTCTGCGTTTACTCTTACTATGTCGCCGTATTTATACAGGGAGAGAAATATCTCGTTGAACCTGTTTCTCGCCACCTCCAGAAGCCTGGCCCTGGCGTTTATCTTCACCAGCTCGAGCTTGGCCTTGAGCTCCTGGAGCCGGCTGTAGGCATACAGCACGTTGTCAAGCCCCNTCTTCAAGACGTCTGCGTCGNCGCCGACTTCTCTCACCACCTCCTCCAACGCGGCTTTCTCCCTGTAGAGCTCCGCAAGGCGGCTCGACGTCTTTTCCAGCTCCTCCACGACCTCACGCCAGCGGATCTCAGCCGCCAAGGCCTCGTCTGTTAGCCCCGCGTTTTTCAGCTCGGCCTCCAGCTCCCTTAGGCGGCGCCGCAACTCCCGCATCTTGATGCCTCTTGCGTATTTAGACACGGCGTCTGAAATGGTGCGTCTGTCTATCCTAGCGAGGAGGAGGCGGAGCCTCTCCGCCTTTTTCTCCAGTTGCCTCAACGCCTTCTCCGCCTGAATAGCCCTCTTTACGGCCTCTTCCCTCTCCAGCTGGAGCTCCTCCAGCCGCGTCTTGGCGGCTAGGTACTCCGCCACGTCGCTACTCAACGCCTCCATCTCCTCAACCGCCCTCTCAAGCTCCCTCGCCTTCTCCCGAAGCGCCTCTACCTCGCGTATCAAGTCGCCGAATTTAGCCTCCACCTCCTTCGCCGCGTCTGCCGCAGTTTCGCGGCTCACGGGCCCCCCGCAGATGGGGCACCTCTCCAGGCCCGTCTCGGCCACATACAGGGCTACTGTTCTGAGCGCAGACGAGAACGAGACCGCCTTCTCAGCCTCAGCAAGCCTCCTCCGGTGCTCGGCCAAAGNNGCTCTGGCGGCCTCCAGCGAGCGGAAGGTCTTCTGGAGCNCTCTGAACCTTATGTACTGCTTTTCAAGCCTGCGGAGCTTGGCCTCCGCGTCTCCTATCTCCTCCTCTATCTTCTTCACCTTGGCCACGTAGGCGTCGTATATCTTCTTCGTGTCTGAGATCTGGGACTCCACATCCCTATACAGCTTAAGTAAAGCGTCGTAGGCCTCGGCCATCGCCGCAGAGAGGGCCTCCAAGTCGCTTGCTGAGCCCAGCCTCTCAGCGAGCCGCGGGTCGACCACGTGTTCGTACTCCTCCAGGGCCTCCCGCATCGCGTTTCTTATCTTCTCCAGCGTCGAGGCGTCGACCTCCTCGCCGCCTGCGGCGGATTCAAGAAGCTCAAGCTCCGACTTGGCTCTGTAGTACTCCATAAGCAGGTCCTCGCCTTCCTTCAGCTTCGTCAAGTAGGCGGCCCGCCTCTTGGCCAGCTCCTCCGCCTCTTTGGCGAGGCGCTCCTCCCTCTCCCTAAGCGTCTTTATCTCGTTGCCGACGGCATCAAGCCGCGAGGCAACGGCGCCGTACCCGCCGTATCGCCTTATTACGTCTCTGTGCTTTTCGTAGGCGGAGAGGCGCCTCCTTAGCTCCTCCGCCCGCTCCAGGAGGGCCTTTTCCAGAGAGGCCGCGGCCTTCACCACCCCGTCCACGACGTCTATCCCAAACAGTCTGTCGACAGACACGGCCCTCTTCTGCGTCGTTCCGTAGATGAAGCCCTCAAGAGTCCTGTGCGAGATGTAGACCAGCCTCTCGTAGATGTCCTCGTCGGCGTTTAGAAGCTCGGCGAGCTTCTCCTCAGCCTCCCTCCCCCTGAGCTCCAGACCGCTGAACCGCAGGACGACCTTTTCGCCTCCTCGGCGTGTGAGCCTCCTCTCAACCCTAAGGACGTCGCCGCCTCTCGTCAGCGTCAAGACGACCCCCATCTCGTGCGACTCGGTGTTTATCAGATCCACCAACTTGGCCACCCTCTCCTTCACCTCCAGCTGCCTCCCAAACAAGGCGAACTCCACCGCGTATAGAAGCGAGGTCTTGCCGGCGCCGATCCGCCCCCAGACCACATTTACCCCTCCGAACTCGACGACGTGTCTCCCCCTGTAGGACCTGAAATTATCCAGCTCAATCCTCTCCAGCCTCCACATCGACCCCCAGCGTCTTTAGGTATTCCACCAGAACCGCCTTAACGGCGCTGGGACCCCCCGCCCGATACGCCGAAATAAGCCTCTCCGCCAGCCTCCCCTCGTCTGTATTACCAAAGACCTTCCTAACCTCCTCAATCAATATATCCACAGAACACAGGTGGTAGAGACTTATATATTAACCCTCCCTCCTCCTAGACCGCAAGATACGCACCCACTCGTTGTCAGCCACGGAGCTGGGCGGAGCCGGCGGGGGGGCCTCGGGAGGCNTCGGCGCCGCCTCNGNCCTGGCAGGCGCCAGAAGCTGGCGGCGCATCTCTTCAATCTTCTCGTCTACGTACCGTCGCAGTTTTTCATACAGAGAAGCCTCCAGCTTCTTCAACTGCAGGTCTAGGTACTCGGCGAGAGACGCCTTGAGGGACTCGGCAACCCTGCCCAAGTCGGCGGCGGGCGCCGGGCGCGGCTTTGCGAAGATCTTGATCTCCACGCCGTCTGGCCCCTTGGCGGGGTCCACCACCACTAGGCCAACGCCCTGGTTTTTGAAGTATCTGGGGTCCACGAAGGGGGACGCCTCGGGCAGGACCGCTAGGTACACCTTGGCGGCGGCCGCGCCCATCAGCTCGCCGACGCGTTTATAGACCTCCGCCTCCTCGTAGACCTCGGCGAAGTACGGCAACACCGCCACCCTGTTGAGACCCTCCTCAAACCACACGACGCCGCCGCTCTCGCCCACGTATCTCATGCCGAGAGTCTCGGAAAAATACCTAACAAGAAGCAACTTTACGAAATCCACGTCACCGGCCCCCTACGAAGTACCAGCCCTCCTTCGTGGAGTCCGACCACTCCAGCGTCAGCGGCAGGGCGTAGCCGTATATAACGGCCCCCCTCCACACCGAGTACTGAGGCTCNGCCACTAGGCGGACGTTTACCCTAGACGCCAAGACCGGGTTCCTCTCCTCAAGAGCCATCTTCATACGGCCCACGCTGTCTACAGCCACGTCTTCTAGGCCCGGCGGCACCCGCCAGCTGAAGGCGCCTCCGCTGAGTATTATCTGCGACGCCACGCGGTCTTGTATCTCCACCGAGACGCTTCTCAGCGAGGTTATTATCGCAGTCGCCACGTCCATCTCGCCGTATAAAGTGACGTCTCCAATCACGGCGTTTTCAATGTGGAGGCGAGACTGCTCAATGTAGCTCTTGATCTCCTCGTGGTTTGGGTCGAAAACTATCTCCCCAATCAAGAACCTGGTCCAGGCGTACTCCCTGGGAATCTCCACCTCCACCACAGGCGAGAGGCGCACCTTGGCCACGAATCTGTCCGGGTTCGCCTTAGCCGCCTTAATCGCCTCCTTTAGGTTCCTCGGCACAAGGCCCACGGCCCTCTTCACCACCTCAACGGCGTACTCCTCCCTAGCGATGTCGCTGTAGCCGATGTCCTTCAGGATCTCCCGCGTGATGGCGTTAGCCTCCGCCCCGCCTCTGTTCAGCGCCACAAGGCCCTCCCTTATAAGGGCGAAGCTTATGGGCGCTATCTGGATGTTGCCGTGGCCCCCCTCCACAATTATGCAGTTCACCGCGTTCTCCGCAATGGCCACAGCCAAGGGCTGAGGCAATATCGTGACGGCGTGTAACCTGTGCTCGCCGGCGAGCTCTGTATATATGTCGAAGAAGGCCTTATACATGTAGTCGGGCGCCAAGGCCGATAGGGCGATAGAGACAAGCCACCCTCTGAACTCAGGGTCGGAAACTGGGAACTGCGCCAGGGTGTACCTAGCAAGCTCCTTCAGCACCCTCCAGGCATCTTCGTCGTCTCTCCTAGCTATGCCGTCTTTAAGCGGGTATTTCAGGTTCCGCTGGACGTCTCTCACGCTGGAGAGGTACCTCCGCACCTCCTCGTCGCCAACCACAAGTCCGCGGGAAAGGACCTCAGGCGGGATCCTCATCTTCACGCTTTCGGGCAGATCCCTCAGGAAAAGGCCCCTAGTCTGCGCAACCCTAGGCTCGTTAAGAGCGATCGGGCCGTATTTCACATAACTCGTCCCAAAATCAACGCCGAAGGTGTACTTCAGCCTATAGGCGTCTGAAATCACGAGACGGCCCCAGCACCCCTTTTTTAACTTTCCGGCTTTAGTTTAATTTCGTTGTTCTCAACGTATATGACCACCGTGTCGCCCACGTCCACGTCGCCGAAGACCTCCACCTCCTCGTCGGTGAGCCAAAGCGTAATGCGGGGCACCGCTATTTTGCCGCCCCCAAACGGCAGAGACCTGACGATTTGGCTAACCAACGGCATAACCTCGCGCATCAGCTGCGCCGCCTGTTCGTCCTGCGCGGAAAAAGCCGCAACTGGGCCGGGCAACTCCCTCTCCTCGACTATGTCTATCTTTACATAGCGGGCGCCTGTCGGGTCGTAGACCAGCTGCTTAGACACCACCACGCCTCTGATAGTTGCCATGCCACACCAATCTCGCGATTATAAAAACTCTAGCTCCCTCAACAGCCTCCGCATCTCCCCGCCACGCGCCTCGAAGTAGCCCCCTCTCCCGGCGTATCTCTCCAGAAGCCTCAACCAATCCCCCGACCTCGTGACCTTCGCCATGATCCTAAAGGCGGCGGCCAGCTCCTCCTCCGCGTACCTCCGGTACGCGCCTTCGTGAAACAGCATCTCAAGCGGCAGGCGCGGCCGCGGCGGAGGGTCCTCGTCAGGCACCCCCACCACCAGGCCAAAAAGCGGATAAGTCAGAGGCGGCAACCCAAGCAACTTCACGATCTCCCCAGCCGCGTTTTGCACAGCCCCTATGAAACAACTGCCGTACCCCAGCGCAGTTGCTGCAAGGGCCATGTTCTCGGCGGCTAAGGCGGCGTCTACAGCCGCGAAGACAAAGAGGGCAAGCCGATCCTCGGCCAAATCCCTACCCCTAAACCTCAGCAACTCCCTCAACCTGTAGAGATCCGCAAGAAAGACAAAGAAGTCCGACCCCTCCTCCACGTGTGGCTGCCCTATCAGCCTGGCTATCTCAGCCTTCTTGCCCTCGTCCACGACGCGCACAGCGGACCAAAGATGCAACGTGGCGTCTGTCGGCGCGGCCCTGCCCGCCTCCATTATCCTCCTCACGTCTTCCTCTGGGATCTTCACCCTCTTAAACCGCCTCATCGACCGCCTCCTCTCCACAACCTCGAAGAACTCCACGGCGGCTGGGGACAAAAGATTTATATCAGTAACCCAAGTCACTCCACTATAGACTGCTTGCTTGCGCGCCTGCAAGACCTCGCGCCGCCAACTGCATCATCAAGCGACGGAGCGCCCACTCACACTACCCACCGACTCACGCATCCCGCAGAATCCCACGACAACCACTATGCCTTTGTCATCTCTCCTACTCGGCTGTAGTACAAAATCAAGACAAGCAGATATCGCCTATCCCTCTGGCGTTCATACCCTCAGCCCCCTGGCAACATGCTTTGTGTCCAGCGGAGTTGTGCAACCTCTCAGCCTCCTACGCCCACCCATAGAACTACCGCAACTCTATGTTAACACTTCAGCCACCCCTTCTTCACCCAGCCGCCAAGTAACGCCTCACACGCCAGCCAATACCACGTACCAGTTATCATGTAACGTACTCGCCACAAAGCCTCACCAACCCAAGCCACTGCAACCATATCTGATTAACCCCAGCTACAGAAACCGCTATAGCATCTTGCATTATCAGCTCTGGATTTTCAATAGTTGCTTCAACGCTTACATTAATACCACCATCATTAAAACGAGCCTCAGCTAGGAGATCTGAGTACACTTAAGCATGTTCATCAACTCATCGCCCTCGATAAAGCCTCCCCTTTGCAACACCTCTTCAAGAATTTTATCCATCTCCTCCTTCCTAATATCACACCTCAGTAGCACAGGTTTTCTAACCCCCTCACCGGTTATCGTGAGTTCAATACTATAATCAACAGAAAGCGAAATTGAAGACATGTCTACTAATGGTAGTCTAATTCGGGAACCAGTTCGATGGAAGGTGATTGTGCGGCCATCGTATTCCAAGAAAACTGTACTTACCCTAACTCCCGGTGGAATGGTGTTCCAAGAAGCTATAACGGTATCTGAAAGACCTATAATTTCACGAAAACCGGATTGCTGGTTTGAGCTCACCATAATGCTCATCGCTACTGCGGCGTCGCGTATGCCTACCGGTCCCTCGTTTTTCACTAAGATATCAATGACTAAGGTGCGGATTGAAGCTTCAGTTTTCGTTGCCAATATCGCTCTAAGCTTAACTGAAAGTGAAGACCTTTTGAAGTGGTAATCATACTGAATTGTAAAAGCGGCAGCTATCAACGCCCCGGCGATTGTCAACATTGGTTGAATGATGACGTTGGCGTACCTAGCTACCATATAAATCCAGCCGAAATTAGGGGAGTCGCCAGCTATAGAGACTGTGATGAAAAGAAAGATTCCAATAAACAGCGCAATGTTACCAAATTTCATTAACAACAGCCCAGGGCCCTTTGTAAGGAAATCCCAGTATCTATAATTGTGTTTTAGTGACCTGATGAAGCTACCAACAAATATAAAGTAAAAACCAAGAGTCAACAAGAGTGAAACTATACGATTCAACTCATCCGACGATACAGAGGGAGACGACCAGATTGCATAAAGAAAAGATTGTAATAACAAGTAAAAACCAAGTAATATTAGTAACAGTGAGAAATCCTGTCCAACCATTCTCCGAAGCTCTTTAACTTTCCCTATGATACGTCGCATAAACATTCCTATTTTTGCGGCTTTCTTTGCTAGAGACCAATAACGGCGCCTCATTGACTCTGTTTCTGCATTTCAATATAAGTTCTATAGTATTAATACAAGTATAGAGAGATCGCTGAATGTAACTTGCCCAAGCCGCGGTGACCCACGTGGGTACCTCCTTACAATTTCAACCATGAAGGCCGTGGTGTGCGTCCGCTTGAGGACAGCCTCAGACACGGCGTCCTCGTGCTCCTTGCCGTCTTTCCCGCGGAAGATTACGGCGGTCTGCTACGTGTGGGGGTCGCCCCAGAGATCCAGCTGGAAGCCCGTTGGTCCCAGCGCCTCGTTCGTCGCACTTAGGGCCGCGTCCAGCGCGTCGTATGCAGGCAGGACCTCCTCCACAAAACGAAAAACGTGTATCAGAAGCGATACGAAGGTGAGTATCATTGAAATATTATCTCCACGGCATTGAAGAACTCCACGGCGGCTGGGGACAAAAGATTTATATCAGTATTGATACGGGGGCCCATGGTCGCTCAGGAATTCCCCGAGGACTGGGAGTATGCAGGAGGTGAGCTGGAGAAAACGCTGAAGGTGCGGGCGACTTGTCCCTACTGCAAACACAAGTTCGAGGTGGAGATAGGCGAGAGCTGGTACAACATAGGCTTCAGCATCAACTGCCCCAAGTGCGGCCGCTCCTTCCCTATAAACATGTACGGCGAGGTGATCGGGGTCGTACAGCCAAAATAATCCCACCACACAATTTTTACCAGGGTTTTGCCCAGCCCTAAGCAAACGGCACAACGCCTCAAACCACCGCGTAACCCATCACCAACATAACACACGGCCTTCAATGTACCGGAGCCGTAGATCAGGTGCTGTCTACCCCCAAGCGCGGCGGATTACATGATGATGACCAACTATTTAGGTATTACAGTCCCTTCGATTTTAAGCAGAGGCCCTTGAGATGCATGGAACCGGTAAAGAAAATCGAGGAGGGCTTGAAGGAGCTATACGACGCGAATACGGGCAAGGTGGAGAGGCAACCAGACGTAGATATATACGACGTGGGGGAGAACTTGGTCGTATACATAGACATGCCGGGGATGAAGAAGGAGAACATCAGGGTAAGGGTGTACGACAAATCTATCGAGATCTCCGCGGCGCCTGTCCAGGCCGAGACGGCTGGGAAGCCGCTGAGGAGAGAGCGGATCTCGAACTTCCCCGTCCTGCGGAAAATAGAGGTGCCGTTTAGGCTCAGGGTAGACAGCGCAAGAGCCGTCTACAGAGACGGGGTGCTTCAGATAGTGGTGACAAAAGCGGGTGAGTACGGAGTCGCCGAGTTAAAAATAGATTAATTACTCGGGAGGCGGTAGCGAAATCGACAGCAGTTTTGCGTGCTCCGCCGTTATCTCCACTTCCCTGTACTTCTCCGGCTTGGCGGCGTTGCCCTCGATCTTCACCTTATGGAATAGGAACTTCCTGTTTGGCACGTCGGCGGTGAACAGCCTTATCTCGGGCAGGGAGGCGAGGTACTTCGCCAGCGCCGCATCGGCGAGGACGTTGGAGAGTTGCTTAGTGGCGAGCCAGACCCTTACGTGGATGCCTAGGGCGCCTTTGTAGCCGGCCTGCGCGAGCGCCGCAATCGTCTTCTTAGCGATCTCGGCGACGTAGCTCATCTTCTGCTCGCCGCCGAACGAGATGTAGACCACGTCGGCGCCGTATTCCTTAACTTTCCGGGCTATTTCGGCCTCTTTGCCCTCCTCGTATGTAAACACGGCGCCTGTGCCATCTCTGTAGTTGCCCTTGGAGATGTAAGACGTCATAAGCGCGGCGGCCATGGCGCTGCATATCCTGTCTGGATACGTGATCACAGCCACCTTCTTGTAGCCCTCCAACAGGTTCTGCCCCACCAAGTAGCCTGTGAGCGATCTTAGGTAGATTTCTTCTTGTAGGGATGCTCTGCTTGCCGTTGCCACGAAGCCGTCTCGACTTCTATTTTTAAAGCTTGGCCCAGGAGAAGCCGAGGAGCACCACCTCGCCGGTCTGTCTCAACACCGTGGCCAGGGTGAAGGTCTTCTTAACGCTGTGGCCCAGCCTCCCGCCACGTGTGATGTCTGTGGCTGAGATGCCCTTGTCNGGTTCTAGAAACACCACGACCATCGGCGCGTGGTCTATCCCCGGGCCCTTCTCGTAGACTGAGAACAAGGCGCCGAATTTAAGCCCGCTCTTGACCACGTAGCCCAGGTCCCGGAAGTATCTGTAGATCTTGTAGATCTCGTCGAAGTTCCTAATCTTCTCTCTGCCGAGCTCCGCAAGCCGCTGGTGCGGCACCTCCACACCGCCTTCATCCACAATCTTCAACCTACCCCTCTCAGAAAGATACAACGCCTCATAGAGCGCCAAAATCAGCGGCGCGTTGACCTTATCCACATCCTCCCGCCTCACCTTGTCGTAACCAAGAAACCGACCGTAGAACCCCTCTCTGTAGAGCCCCCTGGCGAGCTCTACGTCTTCTACAACTGCGGCGAGCCCCCTAAGGACTGCGCTCATCTCTTTCTAACGGTCACCACGGTGTTCTCAGCCACCCCCAACGCCCTGAGGTCCTCCGCAGATACGTGCACCTCGCCGCTTGGAACCTTCTCGTCTGGCACAGCCCTAAACGCCTTCTTCTTCTCGTGCGAGGAGCCTCCGGGGGCAACTATCTCCACCTCGGCCGGTTTATCAAGAGCTTCGTATATGTCGGGCGGGAGCTTGGCCACGCCCTCCTCAACCTCCCCGGTCGGCCGGACTCTGGCTCTGCGCTCACTCTTCTTCTGCTCCTTCTTCTCCTGCTGGGGCGATAAAAACGGCGGTATCAGCAACTTCCTGCCCCTCTCCACGTCTTTGCCCTCACTCATGGCACCACATGAGGACCTGTTAAAAAATATTACACCGGCGCCGCCTTCAAGGCCTCTGCCGCCTCTGAGAAGCTGGCTCCTCGCTTGACCATGTCCACGAAAGCCGCCACCTCGTCTATCCCCACCCTGACCTGCCTCTTGGTGTCGCGGTCGCGGATGGTCACGGTGCCGTCGACGGGCGTCTTCTCGTCTATAGTAACCGCGAGGGGGGTCCCTATCTCGTCGCACGANGCGTATCTGCTACCTATTGTGCCCTCGTCGTCGTACACAACNGAGAACCCNGCGGCNGCCAGCCTCCGCACGAGCCTTCTTCCGATTTCCACGTAGTCCTGCCTCTTGACGATGGGCAGTATACACACGTTGACGGGCGCCACGTCGGGGGGTAGCCTGAGGTAAACCCTCCCCTCCTCCTCCACGACGGCCGATTCCAGCAACACGTAGAAGATCCTGTCGAGGCCGAAAGAGGGCTCCACCACATGTGGGATGAACTTCTCTAGGTCCGTCTTCCGCTTCTCGCTCTTTATGAAAACCATGTCTCTAGTCACCACGTAGGGCCCCACGACTACCTCCTGCCTCCCGCCCCTAAACGCCTCCAGTATGACAGACTCGTTCTCCTTCATCGCCTTGATGACCTCCCCCATCTTGTCGCCGTACCTCTCCTTAACCGCGCCGGGGTTGGGGTAGAGCCTAACCACCTCCACCTCCTTGGGGGCGGGGAGGCGGCGCTCAAGAGTCATCTCGTGGCCGCTGAGCTTGCTGTGGCCGGAGAGGTCGTAGTCCGTACGGTAGGCGTGGCCGGACACCTCCACCCAGCCGAACCTCTCCGTAAGCACCATCTGGTCGTAGGACTTGGCGCTGTAGTGCGCCCTCTCGTGCGGAAGTTTGCCNAGGAACTTCTGCCTCTCCAGCGGCACCCCCAGCTCCTTGAGGAACTTGGCGGCCAACGCCATGAAGAAAGCCATCCACTCGTTGGCGTACCCCCTCTTCACCGCCTCCCCAGCCGTAATCGTCACGGGCTCCGTCTGGCCCCTGGCCACGAACTCCTCCGGCACGATGGGAACCTCTAGGTTCTCCACCTCGGCGAAGAAGGGACACCTCGGGTTCTGGGGGTCAAAGAAAAGCTCGATCTCCATCTGGGTGAACTCCCTCAGCCTGATCAATCCGCCGCGCGGCGAGATCTCGTTGCGCGCTACCCTCCCGATCTGCGCCACGCCGAAGGGGTGCCTCCGCCCCACGTACTCGGCAAGCCGCGGAAAAGCCACGAAGATTCCCTGCGCCGTCTCCGGCCTGAGGTAGCCAGCGTTTTCGCTGTAGGGGCCGATGGTGGTCTTGAAGAGGAGGTTAAACCGCTCCACGCCGCCCAAGGGGCCCCCACAGGCGGGACACACTATCTTGTGCTCGTTGATAAGTCGTTGAAGCTCCTCGGCAGACATGCCCTCAGTCGAGATCTTCACCCCCCTCTTGGCCAGCTCCTCCTCCACGAGGTGGTCAGCTCTGTACCTCCTGCCGCACTTCGTACACGCCACGACGAAGTCCGTAAAATGGTCTAGGTGGCCGGAGGCCTTGAAGACGGGCTCAGGCATGACGATGGGAGTCTCCACCTCCACGACAACGTCTTGGTAAGGCAAGACGAAGATCCTCCGCCACTTCTCCACGATGTTGCGCCTTATGGCGAGGCCTAGCGGTCCGTAGTCGTAGAAGCCAGCCACGCCGCCGTAGATCTCTGCAGAGGGCCAGTAGAACAACCTACGCTTCACGATCTCCTCCAGCAGCTCAGCCCGACGCATTGACGCCACTTCTACACATATTTTAAATGTAATTGTGATGAGGAAGTCGGTGGAACGCGGCGTATGGGAGGCGGCAAGGAGGTGGTGAGGGTTACGTCTTAAACTACGTATACTTCTCCCCACGTCGCCAGCGGAAAGACGCAGTTTAAAACGGCGTGGGGAAGAGTTGTCTACGTCTTAAACTGCGTCTCTTTGGACTAAGCTACATCTCTTTAGATTTGGCGTAGTGGAAGTAGACGGCGTAGTGGCGTATTTTTCGACGTATTAGTTTGTACGTACTCTCGCCCTACAAGACACGCGGACGGTGGATAAAGACAGGCAACTTCGACAAACATCTAGCATTGAAGAGGCTAATCTACCAACTCTGGAACTGCTCTATCTGCCCCTCGTCTCCTCTAACCACTTTTCTATGGCCTCTGCGAGTTCGGCGTAACTGGTGAAGCCGTCTAGGTGATCTCTGCCGCACACGATCATTATCTCGCCGTCCTTCATGCGGCGTATCCTCGGCTCCTTGCCCGTAAGGGCATTTACTACGGCGTTTACGCCCACCAGCTTAAGGAGACGCGCCGCAAGCTCAGCGCGGCTCCGGTCCGTCGAGCGGAATTGGAGCAAGGCGCCGTCTCTACGCAGATATACGTTGTACTTGACGGCGGCGCCGGTTCGTCAAAGTTTTTATGGGTGGTGGGTGTATGGAGTGTGTGAGGAGGGCTGTTGCCGTAGAGCTTGAGCGCCCGCCGCCTGAGCTATACGCCTTGGAGGAGCCGTACCGCCGCATCGTGGAGGAGGTAGCCGCCTACGTCGCAGAGAGGGGGAGGCTGGAGAGGGAGAGGTACAACGAGCTGTACCGCCGCTTCAGAGAGCAGTACCCCCTACCCGCCCAGCTGATCCAGCAGGCTATGAACCAAGGCGTAGAGACCGGCAAGTCGTTTCTAGAGGCAAAGAGAGACGGCCGCGTCTACAAACCCCGTCCAGAGGTGGGGCGGGTTTCGATAAGATTTGCCAAGGACAGCTGGAGCTATAAGAAAGCTATCAGCTCTGTAGCCCCTGTCCGGCTGGCGCTGTCTCTCCCCGGCGGGAGGAGAGAGGTTTGGATAAAGCCGCATAGGAGGTTCTGGCTCTACTGGTGGAAGACGCTGAGGGGAGAGGCCGAGCTGGCGTCCACGCTGATGCTGAAGCGGCGGAGGGGCAGGTGGTACGCCGTCTTCGTCTTCGACGTGGCGTCTAAGAGTGAGCCTCCGGCGGAGGTCGTTGCCTTCGACGTAAACGAAAACTCGGTGGCTGTTGCCCGCGTGAGTCTGCTCTCGACGGTAGACGCCGTGGCGCGGTGGAACTGGCGTTATGTAGACCCCGCCGTCTACTCCATAAAGACAGACTTCGGCAGGCTTGCCAAGCGGTACGAGGCGGTTAGAAACGCAAAGCTGGAGGAGCTTAAGAGAAAATACCCATACNCGGGCAGAGACGAGGAGGAGAGGAGGCAGAACGTCGCAGATACAAGAGAGTACAAGAAATTCGCNAGGAGNCTTAGGGAGAGGAGGCGGAAGGAAGGCCGGGTAAGGCAGATAGCCAGCGAGGTGACGAAAAGCCCCGCCGTGATNNTAACCGAGGAGCTTGGCAAAAACCCGCAGGGAGAGATAATCGGCGTTGAGGAGAAGGCGAAAAAAGGCGTAAAGAAGAAGGTGGGGAAGAGGGAGCTGAGGCACCGCATCAAGCAGACGCCGTTTAGAAAGCTCATAGGGACAGTGGAGGATAAGGCGAGGGAGGCTGGCTCTGTAGTAGTTTATGTCTCGTCGTATCGCAACAGCAAGGTGTGCCCTATCCACTTCACGCTCTTGAGGGACAACGGCAGTTGGCATGTACTGCACTGTCCCCGCGGCCACATCGTGGATAGAGATGTGGCGGCGGTGTTGAACATGTTGTGGAGAACCACCCCCACTGGGTGGGTGAAAGCAGTTTGGTGGGACGTGAAAGAGGCGAAGAAGAGGCTGAAGAAAGGAATCATGCCAAAGGACGCGGCTAAGAAGAGAAATCCGCTTGTCCCGTGGCCCGTTGTGTGCGCCGTATGGACTTCGCTCATGGCGCTGAAGGCCGGCGGCAAATGGCCCGCGGTGCTGGCCCGGGCCGCCCCCATGACCCCCGCCCAAGGCGCCGATGAAGGCGGGGCGAGGGCTCCTGTGAGCCGCCCGAAGGGCGGGGAGGAGGTCAGACCCCCTCATCGTCCACGTGGACATGAAGTTCGTGCCGAGACGAAAGGAGTATAAACGCCCAATCAAAAGCCGCCATGCTTAAGACCGCCTGCAGACAAGACGACGTCAAGCTCTTCGGGGCGCCTATGGAGGACACGTTGAGCTTCAGGCCGGGCACCCGCTTCGCCCCTCAGAAGATCCGCGCGATACTCCCCTACCTTGAATACACCACCTTGTTCGGCAACGTGACGGAGCCCCTATGCGACCTAGGCGACGTGGAGCTCCTCCAGGGGGCCCCCGCGGAAAACGTGGCGAGAATCGAGAGGTTCATACAGAGGGTGGACCCCCCGTTTATCATGATGGGGGGCGAACACACGGCCACGCTGGCCGCCCTCAACGTGGTTAGGCCGGACACCTACGTGCATATAGACGCCCACTTCGACCTCCGCGACGAGTGGCCGCCGGGCCAGAGGCTCTCCCACGCCACCTTCGCCAGGAGGGCCCACGAGAAGCTTGGCTTCTACGCCATCTACATAGGCGTGAGGGCATACGACGACGAGGAGCACAAATACGCCGAAGACGCCGATTTCTTCGTGGTCGAGGGTAGCGACTTCGGCAGAGACGTGATTTCAGACGCCGTGTCCACCGCCTCGGGGAGGGTCTACCTCAGCCTCGACATAGATGTGCTGGACCCCTCCGAGGCGCCGGGCGTCGGGACGCCAGAAGCCGGCGGCCTCCCCTTTCGCAAGCTCGAGTACCTACTCGCCGACTTGATGCTCACGCTGAAGCCCGTCGCCGTCGACATCATGGAGTGCTCTCCCCCCAACGACGTGTCTGACGTGACCGCCACGAAGGTTGTGAGGACTATCATGCATATGGCGGCGTATTTGAAGAGGTAGTCAGCCAGTACGCCTCTCGTCATCCTCAGCCGCGAGCTACCACATCACGATAATTAAGACACACATTTTAAAATCTCTTACACGGCTAAAGCCGTGAGGGCGTTGCTGATCGGCCGTTTTCAGCCGGTGCATTGGGGCCATGTGAAGCTCGTGGAGTGGTTGCTCACCCACTACGACGAGGTAGTGGTGGCGATAGGCTCCGCCGACAAGGCGCTTACCTTCGACAACCCCTTCACTCCGGGGGAGCGTCTTGAGATGTTTAGACGTCACTTCGGCGGGAACTGCCGCATCCTATACTGCGCGGTGCCCGACACCAACGGCCCCACAAGCCTCTGGGGCGCGTATCTAAGGCATTGGTGCCCGACGCATCACGTCGTGTATTCCAACAACCCTTGGGTGGCCGCCGCCTTGGCGTATTGGGGCGTAGAGGTCAGAGGCCACCCGGTCTTCGGCGACTACTCAGCCACAGCCGTGAGGCAGGCCATGGCTCAGGGAGGTGCGCGGTGGAGGGAGATGGTGCCTCCCGCGGTGGCGGCATATATCGAGGAGATAGGGGGCGTCGCTAGGTTGCAACAGCTGGCAAACTTTATAAATAGGTGAGGTGTATGTGCCGTGACAGAGGAACGGAAGTTGTACATATGCATGAGGTGCGGCAGGTTGTTCTCCAAGCCTGAGATGGAGATCCTACCCGGCATTAGATGCCCCTACTGCAACTTCAAGATCATAATGAAGGTGAGAAGCCCCATGGTGAAGCGGATCCCGGCGATCTGATGGCAACAGACTTCTCCCAGGTTGCTGAGCAGTTCCGCAGGTCGAAACTCGCCGAGGCGCTCCGGGTGGAGGTGGCGGGCAACCGGCTACTCATAGATGTGGAGACTGGGAGGGTCAGGGGGTACTTTATTGCCGTGAGGCGGGGTAGGCTGAGGATGCGTATAGACGGCTTCACCGTCGTCTGGGACCCCGAGACAGACGCCGTCGTTTGGGCGGGCGGCCGCGGCGTTTAGCTACTCAACGCCCCATTTGCCCGTCGCTCTGTACCTCCACATGGCTGACTTAGCCGCGTAGAGCGTCAGTGCATAAAACACAACTGCCACAACAGCCCCAAGAGCCAGCGTGGTGGGCGGATCGGCAAGCCATACGCCGGTTGCGGAGTAAACCACCGGCGCTATGACGTAGTGGAAAGGCGATAGGAGGAAGAACTGGGCGGCTTCAGGCGGCATGGCTGTCGGCGGTATCATCCCTCCAGACAGCGGAACCGCCCACTGCAGAACGTTAACAACGAAGTTGGGGTTCCTCAGCCTTATGAAGAGGAAGGTAAACAGCGACACCAACAAAGCCGCGGCAGTTACAAAGATCACAAACGCCGCGGCGAAGTTGACGGGTTGCGCCAAAGGCGGAAATTCGCCGAGCAACAGATAGTAAATCCCCAACAGAATCAAGACCCCCGGCGCGGCTACGGCGGAATACGCGAGGGAGACCGCGAAGAGGTACGTATGCAACTTCACGGGCGAGGCGGCGACGTAGTCCACAACGCCGGTTCTAGCAAGCGTGTTAAACACGGCGGCCCCCCAGACCTGCTCCGAGAAGATTAGGAAAACCGCCATGCCCCAGAACAGGTGGCGGGCGGTCTGCGATATGTCGCCGCCGTACCACGCAATGGCGAGTACCACAACCACGAGCCACATGGCTGTAGACAGCATGCTCGCCACGAAGAACGACAGCGGCCTGAAATTAAGCCGCGTAATGAGCCAGAGCTCGCGGAGCAGGTCACCAGGCATGGTAAAGCCCATACCTCCTGAGCCTCCTCATAAGGAGACCCCACACGGCGAGCCCCATGGCGAAGTATGCAAAGTAGCCCATCAATAAGCCGAACTGCCGAAGCGGGGCTTGAAGGCCCAGCGCCACAGATCTGGCGAACTCGGCCCACACGGCGAAGGGGAGGAGGAGGGAAAGCACCTGGAGGACCTCCGGGAAGACGGTCACTGGATACAACACGCCGCCGAAAAACACCACAGCGACGCCGAGTATCGTGGAGAGAGGCGTCGGGTTCCGGATAGACGGCAGAAAGTAAGCCAGCGCCAACGTGAGCCCCACGACGGGCAGAGAAGTCACAGCGGCAACCGCCACGGCAAGCAACATCGCCAAGACAAAGAGAGGTCCCTTCAGGGTTGCGATGATAAACGCCGCGATCACCGCGGCGCCGAGACCCACGACGACTAGCTCAACTAGGTAAAACGCCAGAAGAACGGCAAGAGGCCTGGAGGGCGACGCCGCGAGGTACTCCAGCTGTCCGCCGGACGTCAACATGTACATATTCCACAGTATGTTAGACGACGCGGACTGCGCCACCACAAGCAACACCATGCCCACGAGCTGGTAGAGGAACTTGTCGAGGTCGGCCCTGCCGCCGGTCGCCGCCCAGCCCCCGAGGTAAAAAAGCGCCGCGAAGAAGGGCACGAGCATAGATACGGAGAGTAGCACGCCGTACTGCCGCAAGGTGAGCCTCAAGGCGAGGTAGAGACCAGCCCTCATGCACCCCCTAGGGTCTTGACCACGACCTCCTCCAGCGGCGGCTGCCTGACGTAGGCCTCCAACACCTCGCAACCAGACTCAACAGCCTCCCTCACAAGCAAGGCGAGCACCCTCCCATCGCCGCTTCTAGACAGCGTCCTCTCCTCGCCGCCACACGTGGCCCTCACGACAGCCGCCGGCTGGAAGCCCAGCCTCTGTTTAAGGACATCCGGCGGCCCCCTTGCTGTTATCTGGCCCCCCACAATCAGCGCCACGTCGTCGGAAAGCTCCTCCACCTCGTACAAGTTGTGGGAGGTGAAGAGGATGGTCCTCCCCTCCCTCTTTAACCCCTTTATCAACTCCCTCACCCTCCGCGCCCCCACGGGGTCTATGCCCACCGTCGGCTCGTCAAGAAGCAGAAACTCCGGGTTGTTCACAAGCGCCTTGGCTAGCCCCAGCCTCGCCTTCATCCCCGTGCTGTACTCCTCAAAAGGCCTATGTCTCGCCTCCCACAGCCCCACCAGCTCAAGCAACTCCTCCGCACGCCGACGGGCCTCGCGGCGGCTCAGCCCATACAACATGCCGTAGTACACCAAGTTCTCCAGCCCCGAAAGCCTGCCGAAGAAGCCCTTGTCGGGATACAGCATTAGACCCACCATACGCCTCACCTCCTCCGCCTCCCTGACGACGTCGAAACCCCCCACCTCGGCCCGCCCCCCGTCCGGGGCGAGAAGAGTGGCGAAGATCCTCACAAGTGTCGTCTTCCCAGCCCCGTTAGGACCCACAAGAGACAACAGACGCCCTTTATCAATATAGATGTCCACCCCCCTCAACGCGTCGACGACCTTGGGACGAGACTTGAAAAGACCCGCCCTCTCCCTAGTCACAAACCTCTTACGTATATCAACCCCAACCACGAAACCCATGCCCAAAACTCAGCCCCGAGATAAAAGCCTTCCCGTAGAGGCCACCCTATAGAAAAGGCGGGACTCTCTGACCTCCTCCCCGTCCTGAAGGGCGGAGGTTCCCTTCGGCGCGGTTCATAGGCGTCCTCGCCTGGCCTTCAACGGCCCCTCGGGCCAGGGTCATGAAGCTACCCGGGCCAGCACCGCGGGTCACACACCCCCACAAGGGGGCCTAACTAAGGAAACCACACATCTTTTTAAGCTTTCCCCATCCCCGCCCTAAAGGGCGAGGCTTTCAATTATTTGTAAATTCCGCTCTATACAGCGACAAACTTAAAAACCCCCACCAAAACAAAGCACGGGGCCCGTAGTCTAGCGGTATGATGCCCAGGCCCGAGGCCG